>ERZ773013.207-NODE-207-length-37505-cov-39.685207_pt1 | contig 37505 bp, 28 predicted proteins | sample MGYA00511670_ERZ773013 | MGnify/ENA primary metagenome ERZ773013 (study PRJEB29015, sample SAMEA2738120) | human oral metagenome | biome: human oral; feature: human-associated habitat; material: saliva | place: China | collected 2257 ... | reverse complement strand
CATAAAGACCCTCAACCTGATGGAAGAAGCAGTGTGCACGTGCCGAGATAGCCTCATTACGATATACACGACCTGGGCAAAGCACACGGATTGGAGGTTCGTGTGTAGACATATAGTGTGCCTCATCATTAGAAGTATGACTACGGAGAAGAACGTTCTTCGTAACGTCCATCGTACTACTGCGCTCAATGAAGAAGGTATCTTGCATATCACGTGCAGGATGATCAGCAGCAAAGTTCAACATAGTAAACACGTGCTGGTCGTCATCTATCTCTGGTCCTTGATAGAGCGTGAAGCCCATTCGAGCAAAGATGTCAATGATTTCATTCTTTACCAGCGTCAGTGGATGGCGTGTGCCAAGGCTGATAGGGTAGGCGGTACGTGTCAAATCAATATCGTCACTCTGTGCCTCACTTGTCTCAAGTTGCTCTTTGAGGTCATTAATCTTGTTCTGTGTGACCTGTTTGAGTTCGTTGATTTTCATGCCAACTGCCTTCTTTTGATCAGCTGCTACATTGCGGAACTCGCCCATCAACGCATTGATTTCACCTTTCTTACTTAGATATTTCAAGCGTAGTTGCTCTACATCATCTGCGCTTTTGGCCGTGAGTGTGCTTACTTCATTAAGAAGTTCTTGTATCTTGTCTAATAACATACTGCTTGATTATTTTCCTGCAAAGGTACGATTTATAATCGGAACGGAGAAATTACCATAATATAATTTTATACTTTTGCTACCTTATTAAAAATAAATATCGTACTTTTGCAAGAAATTTGAGACGAATAAGAGTGAGTATGAGAAAAGTTTTTTTACTTGTTGTATGCGCCTGTACGGCGATGATAGCTATAACCACTGGTTGCACTAACAAAAAAGTAGAAGGAGCTGATAGCACAACGGCTGATTCTTCAGAGGTTGGCGATGCAGCAATAGATTCCGTAGATTCTGCTGCAGAGGTCATCGCATCAACACCAATGCCTAAGGCTGCCGATCAGTTGTTTGATGATTTCTTCTTTAATTTTATTGCAAATAAAAAGCTACAAAGGAACCGTATAAAGTTCCCTTTACCTGTAGTGAGAAGCAATGGGACTCAGAAGTTGCAGAAGAGTCAATGGAAGATGGATCCTTTCTTCCGTCTACAAGGTTATTATACACTGATATTTGATAAGGAAGCACAGATGAAATATTCTAAGTCAACAGACTTAGACAGTGTTATCGTGGAGAAAATCTATTTGAGAAAAGGTACCGTTGAACAATATTGGTTTGATCACCAAGACGGGATTTGGGAGTTGAATAAGATACGTGATATATCATTTAAGGAAAGTTATAATGCATCTTTCTTCTCTTTCCTTTCTCGTTTCTTTGCTAATAGAGGTAAAGGTTTCGTGAAAAATCCTTTGGCTTACACGGGTCCAGATCCCAATGGCGAAGAAGTTGCCACTATAAATACGGCAATCCCAGCTGATGAATGGCCCTCGTTCTTACCAGAGATTCCTGGTGAAATGATTTATAATATCCTCTATGGACAGAAATATACGGAGACTGATCGTAAGATACTGACTTTCCGAGGGCTGGCAAATGGAGCAGAAACACAGCTTATCTTTAAACGTCATGGGAAAGATTGGCGCTTAGAAAAGATAGTTGCATATTAATAGGAATTTATGAATCAATTTAGGTCATATAGCTTACTTTCTCATAATACCTTTGGTATTGACGTGCAGTGTCGTCGTTTTGTTGAATATGAAACGCTTGAAGAAGCGCAGGCTGTAGTGCGGTCTTTGACAACTGAGGATTATCCTTTGTTGATACTTGGGAGTGGAAGTAATCTCTTACTAACAGGTGATTACAATGGGACTGTACTTCATTCTGGTATCTCTTTCATAGAACAACTTGATGATGTGCATGTGCGTTGTGGTTCTGGATATGTATGGGATGATTTTGTAGATTACTGTGTTAAGCATGAACTTTATGGAGCAGAGAATCTTTCTATTATCCCTGGTGAATGTGGTGCAAGCGCTGTCCAGAATATAGGTGCTTATGGTGCTGAAGCAAAAGACTTGATAGAAGAGGTTGAAGCTGTTGAAATTGCAACGGGAGCTGTTTGCCATTTTAATAATGAAGAATGCCAGTATAGTTACCGGCAAAGTAGGTTCAAGCATGATTGGCATAACAAGTATCTAATCACGTCGGTTACTTATCGTCTCTCAAAACAGTATCGTCCTAAACTTGATTATGGGAACATACGATTTGCATTAGCAGAGCGTGGTATAAAGGATCCTGCCGCAGCAGAACTTCGTCAGACGATTATTGATATTCGTAATGCAAAGCTTCCAGACCCAAAGAAGATTGGTAATGCAGGGAGTTTCTTTATGAATCCTATCTTGCCTAAGGAAAAGTACGAGTCCTTAGCCTCGCTTTATGGAGGTATGCCACACTATACTATCGATGAAAACCATGAGAAAGTTCCTGCCGGATGGATGATAGAGCAATGTGGTTGGAAGGGGAAATCACTCGGTAACGTTGGTGTCTATGATAAACAAGCTTTAGTATTAGTAAATCATGGCGGAGCTACAGGTGCCGACGTCGTCCATCTGGTTGAGGCTATTCAACATGATGTAAAAGAGAAGTTTGGCGTAGAGATTCATCCAGAAGTGAATGTTATATAGTCTTTCTCGGTTTTACTAGACTTCTAGAAGGGGTAGTTGGAAAGGTCTGGAAATGAATCTTTTTTATAAATCGTATCGTATTCTTGAAACAGGGAGAATATATAAGTGGCAAAGAATCTGTGAGGTCTGATTCTCTGACAGCTAAGATAAAAGAATCATTGGTGCCAAAGATAACCTTAACTTTTCTTGGTACAGGTACATCTAATGGTGTACCTGTCATCGGTTGTAATTGTAAGGTATGTAAAAGTAAAGATCCTAGAGATAACCGTTTACGTACTTCTGCCTTGTTAGAAACAGAGCATACGCGTGTTTTAATTGACTGTGGACCTGATTTCCGGCAGCAGATACTCCCTCTACCATTCCGTAAGATAGATGCTCTTTTAGTGACACACATACACTATGATCATGTTGGGGGGATTGATGATCTACGGCCTTATTGTGCGTTGGGTGATATAGATATTTATGCAAATGAGGATACTTGTGCTGGCCTTCGGCATAATTTCCCTTATTGTTTTACTGAGAAACTTTACCCAGGTGTTCCTAAGTTGAACCTCCATGCAGTTCTTCCACATTCGCATCTCCAGATAGGAGAACTGGATGTTGTTCCCATTGCTGTTGTGCATGATAAGTTACCAATACTTGGTTTTCGTATAGGGAAGTTGGCTTATATCACAGATATGAAGACTATAGATGATGCGGAATTAGCTTATTTACAAGGTGTTGAAACCTTGGTAGTTAATGGATTGCGTTGGGAACGGGCACATCACTCGCATCAATTAATACCTGAAGCTATAAAATTTAGTAAACGTATAGGTGCACAAAGAACCTATTTAACACACCTTACACATCAAGTTGGTTTACATAAAGAAGCACAACGGAGATTACCAGAAGGTGTTTTTCTTGCCTGTGATGGTCTAAAAATAGTTATATAGTATAGCTTTTCTATTTTCTGTGTAGTAGAATTTCATTGGTGTTTACCAACAACTCCATTGGTGTTTACCAATACTCTACTCATGTTTGTTATTAACACCATTGGTGCCTACTTACAACACAGTTCTAAAACTATTGTTCTTGTACGTCGTTATCTTTTCATTTCATAGCTCAATAATGGCATATTTGACTTGAATAACGTATAAAAACAAAAAAAACCATAGGACTGAGTCCTATGGTCATTTTCTCTCTTTTTTCTGTTCGTTTGCTTACTTAGCAACTGAGTCAGCAGCAACTGAATCTGTAGCAGCAGAATCAGCGTTAGCGCTATCGTTCTGAACTGAGTCAGCAGATGTAGAGTCAGCGTTAGCAGCTGGCTTAGAGTTGTTGTGACAAGATGCTAAAGAGATAGCTGCAATAGCTACGAACATTAAAACTAATTTCTTCATTTTCTTTTGCTTTTTAAATCTGTAAAACAATCATTTGTTTGTTAAAACGATGCAAAGGTAAGTATTTTTTTTATACGGCAATAATATTTTTAGAACTTTTTTTGTTCTTCTTTTGTAACAAATTTGTAATCTGTTGATAATCAATACGATATAAATATTAAATAAATGTTAAAGGTTTTAATGTGTGCCTACACAATTTAAAATCCCTTTGTTTTTAGCACCTTTAGAGCTTTGTTTTTGCGTGTAAAATCTTATTTTCTGGCTCTTTCTTGTTTTTTCTGATGAGCAAACGGGCTTATTTCTTTGGTTTTGTCTTCATTTTACTGTAACTTTGCAAGTTATATGATAGATACAGCAGCATTTCAAGGCAAGACAGCCAAGTTCTATACGTTGGGTTGTAAGCTCAACTTCTCAGAGACAAGTACCTTCGCGCGTACCTTATATAATATGGGCGTGCGTGAAGCGAAGAAGACTGAGCAGGCAGACATATGTCTGATTAACACCTGTTCGGTTACTGAGGTTGCTGACCATAAGTGCCGTCAGATCATCCATCGTATGGTTCGCCAGAACCCAGGTGCTTTCGTAATCGTGACAGGTTGCTATGCTCAGCTTGAGAGTGCAACGGTAGCGAAGATAGAAGGTGTTGACCTTGTGTTGGGTAGTAATGAGAAAGCCGACCTCGTACAGTATCTTAGTGATGCTTGGAATAAGGTCGATACAGCTAAAGAAGAGACGTCAGAGGGAGAGTATCACTCTGTAAAGACGAAGGATATTAAAAGTTTCCAAGCAAGTTGCTCACGTGGTAATCGTACACGCTACTTCCTAAAGGTGCAAGACGGATGTAATTACTTCTGTACTTATTGTACGATTCCTTTTGCTCGTGGATTCTCACGTAACCCGACTATTCAGTCACTTGTTGCGCAGGCAGAAGAGGCTGCAAGAGAGGGTGGAAAGGAGATTGTGTTGACGGGAGTGAATATAGGTGACTTCGGTAAGACCACAGGTGAGAGTTTCTTAGACCTCGTTAAGGCATTAGATAAGGTAGAGGGCATACAGCGATTCCGTATTAGTTCGTTGGAACCCGACTTGATCGATGATGAGTTGATAGCGTATTGTGCAGAGTCACGAGCGTTTATGCCACATTTCCACATCCCACTTCAGAGTGGTTCTGACGAGGTGTTGGAGTTGATGCACCGTCGTTATGACACGGCACTCTTTGCTCGTAAGATAAAACTTATTAAGGAAAAGATGCCCGATGCATTTATCGGAGTGGACGTGATGGTAGGTTCTCGTGGCGAGCGCCCAGAGTATTTTGAGGATTGTTATAATTTCCTCGACTCCCTTCCAGTCACCCAACTCCATGTCTTCCCTTATTCGGAACGTCCAGGAACAGCGGCATTGTCAATTCCTTATGTGGTAGATGACCGTGAGAAGAAGCACCGTGCACATAAGCTTTTGAAACTCTCTGATGAGAAGACACGTGCCTTCTATGCGGAGCATATAGGGCAGGAGGCAGACGTCCTCTTTGAGAAAGCGGCACGAGGAAAGGCTATGCACGGCTTTACAGATAACTATATTCGTGTAGAATTATCGCCCGATCAGGCAAAGGAAGAATATGACAACCAGATTCTCCGAGTACGATTGGGAGAGTTTAATTTCGATCAAAGTTCATTAAAGGCAGAACTCTTATGAAAGTAGCGATAGTCATATTGAACTGGAATGGACGAAGCATGATGGAGCAATATCTCCCTTCCGTGCTGAAATTCTCACGAGATGAAGCAGAGGTTATCATAGCCGACAATGCTTCAACAGATGACTCTGTCGCATGGTTGAAAGAAACTTATCCACATGTTCGGGTGATAGAATTGGCTGAGAACTACGGCTTTGCGGAAGGCTATAATCGTGCGCTAAAGCAGGTAGACAGTGAATATTACGTGTTGTTAAACAGTGATGTTGAGGTCACACACCACTGGCTTACGCCCCTCATCGAGGAGATGGACGCCCATGAGGACATAGCAGCTTGTCAGCCAAAATTGCTCTCTGTTGCTAATCCTGACGCTTTTGAGTATGCCGGTGCGTCGGGAGGTTTCATTGATCGTTATGGCTATCCATTCTGCCGTGGACGTATCTTTGACACGGTAGAGGATGATAATGGACAATATGATAATGCGGAGGAGGTCCTCTGGGCAACAGGTGCTTGCTTGATGATACGTGCTAAGGACTATTGGGCTGCAGGTGGATTGGACGGCAGATTCTTTGCTCATAATGAGGAAATCGATCTCTGTTGGCGTTTACATCAGATGGGTAGGCGCATCTTCTGTTTCCCAGAAAGCTATGTTTATCACGTTGGAGGCGGCACATTGCCTAAGTCAAACCCACGTAAAACCTTCCTGAACTTCCGTAATAATCTTACGATGTTATGGAAGAACTTACCAGAAGATGAATTGAAACATGTCATGCGCGTAAGATGGTTTTTAGACTATTTGGCTGCATTTCAAACGCTGATTCTGAATCATAATTGGGGTGAATTTAAGGCGATTTTCTCAGCTCGTAGGGCTTTTAAAAAGTGGCGACATGAGTTTGAGAGATTACCTATTCGTCTTGATGGAGTGGTAAAACATCGAGAAAATATCCCTTCTTGCACGAATGATGGGCGTAAGAAATATGCCCTTCTTTGGCAATATTACGTGAAGGGTCGTAAGTTTTTTAGTTCCTTATCTGAATGAAAATGGGATATAGTTGCATGTTATTTTAATATTTTTAGCAGAACGCTTGCGTTTTAAAATATATTTTAGTAATTTTGCAATCAATACTCAAATATTGTAAAAAGTAACCAGAAAGTAACCAGTGAGATATCTCTATTGCATATTATTAGTTGTTCTGTTCACCTGTGTAGGCTGTCAGTTCAAACTTTCATCTGATGACATGAATGAAAATTCACTGTTATTAGAGATAGATCGCTATGACCGTTTGGAATATCGTTACTTGACAACAGGTGATTTCTCTGCGCTCCAGCAGATGAATACAGAGTATCCGATAGAGACCCGTACACTGATAGAGGATGTCGTAAAGATTGGTGAGATAACCGATCCAGACATCAATACAAAGTTCTTGAAGTTCTATCAAGACACGACCTTACAGTCTGTCATTGCAGCTGTTGAGTCGGAGTTTGCCAATACAGAAGACCTTGATCATCAGTTTAGTGGAGCTTTCAGACGACTGAAACAGGCTTTGCCGAACATTACAATTCCAAGAGTCTATGCGCAGATATCGGCTTTAGACCAAAGTGTTGTCGTGGGTAATGGTACTATCGGTATCTCGCTCGACAAGTATCTCGGTCCTAATTATCCTTTGTATGCGAAGTTTTATTCGCCAACACAGCGTAAGCAGATGTCACGTGAATACATCCTTCCAGATTGTATGACATTCTATTTGATGAGTATCTATCCTTTACAGCATTTTGAATCGCGTCCGCAAGTGGAGCGTGACTTGCAGATTGGAAAGATACAATGGATTGTCAATCAGATAATGACAAAGCGAACCTATCACAGTCGGTATGAGGAGGCTGTAGACAACTATATGAAGAAGAACCCTAAGACCTCTTATGAGGAACTGCTTCGTATGACAGACTTCTCCAAATTTACTGTTGTGGAGAGTTAATGAACATTGCTTGACGAAATCAAAAGAAAGATACTATCCCCTCTCAGAACCAATGGCATCGACCATATGAAAGGTTTTGTAGAGGGGATAATTGTATCACCAAGTTATCAGAGTTTAACCTCTAATCAGTCGTTGGAAGATAAATGGGTCTTCAGGATTTTGGAGTGATAAAGTTTGCCACTTGTGTTTAGAGTTTTCAGCAATGTCACACGGAGGCACGGAGAGGACGGAGGATTATTAAACCCAAGCAATGAAAGTAACGGAGGGCACCGTCGGTGCATAGAGCGACGGAGCTTGTTTGCCAATTCTATTAGCAATTTATATACAAAGCGTTTACCTCAAAATAGTTATCAAGAATCTGTACGCTATACCTCCGTCGCTCTTTGTGCCGTCGGCACCTCCGTGACATTGCGTTTACCTCCGTCCCCTCCGTGACTCCGTGTGCCTATTATATAAGACTTTTAGTTGAGCACTCCATATTTCGGAAGAACTAAAAAAGTATCGTTAACTGCGAAAAATATTGACACAAAAGCCTTAGAAAACTCCCTAAAAAAAGCCCCAAAACGCCTCTTTTCGACACCTTTGTAACCCACAGAGAATCAAATACTTGCAAAACACGAACATAAAAGGTGCTTTCTTGGACTTCAAAAGGGCGTTAGTAACACTTCAATTAACGCCCTTTTGAAAGCCAAAAGAGCATCTTTTAGAAGCCAAAAGAGCATCAATAAAAAAGCACGTTGTGAATTTATTTTACATTATTCAGAGAAGATGTAGTGAACTATCATCATGTTTAATTTATGAATTAAACCCCAAATGCGGCTATTAGAGATTATTGAAAATGTCACATGTCACAATATTACGGTTATAAGTTCTTGATATTCAACGTTCATTATCACTGAATAGTTACAAAACCAAACTCTATCGCTAACTTACGTTAAGAAGAAAAAAATATTCAAAAATTAATTGCATTATATTGGATATAAATATATATTTGCGATATCTTAATTAATAAAACCATTTGGTAGTAGATAATTACGTTAGTTTCCTTAAAGCACTATATAGCATAATTTTAAATTAATATAAGATATGATAGATGTAATTGTAATATTGCTGATTAGTTTACCACTGATTATCGTCGGAAGCACTATCAGCCCAGATTCTCCAATTAATTTGGGGACAAGAATTCCCAAATCAAAACTCAAGAGTGAAGAGGGTATCAGAAGATTAAAGAGAATAAAGATTGCACTGATGCTGGCAGGAGGCATAACCCTTGCTGGCGGTATATCATGTATCATTTTCGATTGGGAAGAGCTTCTCTTTTGGATTATGCTTATCCCGGTAACTATAGCTGTCATTTACATGCTGTTACAGCTGTGTATGATACAAAAGAATAAAAAATCATATACCGTTATCACATTGGTTTTCATCGGTTTCCTTATCATTCTTCCCTTATTGATAATACTTCCAAAGACTGAAAATGACAACGATACTATCATCAAAAATGACACTTTGTTTATAAAAGGATCATACGCAAAAGAAATACCAATATCAAGCATAATCTATATAAAAGGAAATGCAATAGTACCTCCTATCGAAATGAGGACAAATGGAATATCATTTGGTGCATATAATGTTGGGCATTTCCGAACCAAAGATCAAAAGGATGTTTTATTGTATTTACATTCTGACGAGACGAATGTAACGCACATCAAGACAAGGGACAACGAAGAAATATACATCAATTTCAAAGACTCGGCGCGTTCGGTTGACTTTACAAATAAACTGAAGGAGTCATACATTCACCAGTCTACCCCTTCAAAAAAAAGCATCTTCAGAGAACGTCTATTGTAACTATCTTTTAATAATTCTCAAATGACTTCTCTCGTATTCGGACAAGTCTACTCACCTCATAAAGGTTTCATACTATCAAACTTTTTAATATAATGAAAGCTTTAATAAATACAAAAACATGAACAATTTAGTATTATCGACACCTAGAATCTTAACTTTTATCACAACAAATCATTGTACAAGTGCCTGTACCAATTGTTGTTTCCAGTGTAAACCAGAGAAAAAAAACCGACTTTCAATAGAGGAAATGATAAACTATATCAATCAGGCAAAGGAAGCATACCCATCACTTTCTCTTCTTGTATTGACTGGTGGAGAATGCTTTACTTATGGGGATAGTCTAACCAAACTTATAAATTATGCTTCTTCAAAGTACAAACTGCATGTACGTATTGTAACTAATGCTTATTGGGCACATACTATAGAGAATGCTAGAAAGCGATTAAAGCCATACGTAGAAGCAGGCTTGGATGAGATTAACTTTAGCACTGGTGATGATCACCTTGAATACGTTTCCTTTAAGAACATCAAAAATGCTTGCCTAGCATCTATAGAACTTGGGCTTATTCCTTTGGTAAATATCGAAACTCGTGGTGATAGGAAATTTACTTCCAAGGATTTCATTATGGATTCACAACTAGGCAAACTAGTCATAGATAAGAAAATCAGTATTACAAATGGCGTTTGGGTAGCATTTAAAAAGGAAAATAAGCCAAAATTGAACAAAAAGCCAAATCTCTCCTTTCCACATACACGCTGTGAAAACTTGTTTAGTTCAATCACGATTGATCCAGAACATAGAATGTTAGCTTGTTGCGGATTAACTGCAAAATATATAAAATATTTAGATCTTGGAAACCTAAAAACTGAATCACTAAAAAAAATATTCGAAAACCAGTTTAATGACTTTCTCAAGATATGGATTTATGTCGAAGGACCACACAAAATTATTGAATTCCTTTCAAAATATTCAGACCTCAACCTTAAATATTACGATGGACTACATGATTGTCAAGTATGTGCTGTTATCTTCAATAATATTGGCTGCCAAACAATTTTAAAACAACATTATAAAGAAGTTTTTTCTAATATTATTCTCAAGTATAATGCTATAAATAATGAATAATAATTCAACTCACATCCATAAAATCCACCATCAAATAATTAAATTGCTGATTGGGGGAAAATTCTTATATATGAATTAGTTAATAACTATAAAACAAATTTATGATGAAAAAACCTGGAAAATTTGTAACAAATGCAACACTGGCACTTTGCGGTTCTAGTATGCTGCTCGCATCTTGTGATGGTTTCTTTGTAGATGACGACATGATACATCCATCTCAACTACCAGATGTGGGAGAATCATCAATTGAAATTAAATTCAATCAAGAAGACCAGGCATACCTAACATTCTTGAATAAATTGGGATTTGATATTATTCAGAACCCTGAAATTGCTCAGGAATTCGCAAAAGATCCTCAAAAATATGTTGAGAAGTATGGCTATCATGAGAAAGTGGATCTTGACGAGAATATGCTTAATTATGTTTTGGCACTAGGAGATCCTGATATTAATGAGGCAATTAAACAGAATAACATTGAGACTGTTGTGCGTTTAATGAGAGAAAAATGCTTAGTTACCAACAACTTTACAAAGATAAAACTCACACCTGAACAAATCACTCAGCTTAATGCTTTCTATGCACAATCTTCAAAAAACAAGATGTGTACTTCTGAGGCTAGACCAGAACAGGCAGCCGTAGCCATATTTGCATTAGCGGTCTGGATATTTGTTGCCCTTGTTGAGGATATTATTGCAGGGTATAATGTGGGACTTGCTCTAAATATAGGTCTTGCTGTAAATGTAGCAGTAAAAGCAAAAGTTAAAGTATCGGGGACTCAACCTCCCAAACCGAGACCGAGACATTTGACTTCAATGACTCTCAATAAAATAGCCGTCCAATCAAATTTGGCTTTCAAAGCAATAACCGCCAAGGCTCCTGAAAAGAATGCGTATGTTCTTGCAGACCAGTATATAGAAGATTTCTCTACTGATGTAGTAAATGCTATTGCTACGGAAGTCCCAGAAGCATTACAGGGTTTAAGCAAAGAGGAAATTCGTAACTTGATAAAATACAACATGTATCTAAAAAACAAATAGCCTACCCCATTACAAATATGTAATTAGTATCGCATCTATATTATTCTATATGGAAAAGAGCTTAATTAAAATATACCACTTGTTTTTGAAAACCCAACGAAGGATATGTCAAAACTAAAACAGAGACAGCCTAAAGTTACTATTTGTAACTTTAAAATTAAAAAGCCATATCAAACTCGGTATTAGAGTGTTGATATGGCTCTTTTCATTGCCTTTAAGAGCAGACAAGTATCAATCCATAAGTTCGTAAATAGTATAGCGTATATAGAAAAATCGAATATGAATAAAACATATAGGGATTTAATTTATAGATTTGAGAACCAGGGTATTGAAGAATCCCAATCCACTGGTGCAATCCTTATAGGAAAAGCGCCCCATATAGCCCCCGAGGCTTGGCTAAACACCCTGTATCCTCCGCTAAGTAAGAACGATGTCCAAGCATTGGAGAAAGAATTGGGCATGGAAATTCCCATCGATTATAAAAAATTCTTGTTAGATGTAAGCAATGGGTTAGACATATTGGTTGGAACCTTTTGTTTAGACGGGTTAAGAAGAAACTATAAAAGAAGCACTGATGAAAGCCGCCAACCGTTTTCGATTATTACGGCAAACATTCGGGAAAGACCTCAAAATGCCTCAGACGACCATTTCTTTATAGGCGGTTATGACTGGGACGGTTCTTATCTTTATATAGATAAAAGAACAAGCACCGTGCACTATTGTGATAGAGACGATGCAACTTCCCTATTCCAATGGGAAACGTTCGAGCAAATGCTTATATCAGAGTTAAAGAGGATATACTCACTGTTTGATGAGAGGGGAAGAAAAATAGATGAAGATCTTTATACCACCCCAATTAAAAGGTAATATAAAGCCTCGTGATATTAGTCATATAAGGGTATCAGTGAACACCCATACAAGGGTATTGACGAACACCCATATAAGGATATTAACAACAGATATACGATAAATCCGAATCGGAAATGTTATTAGAGTATATAACATAAAAAACAATAAATAATAATTTTTTAAGTACATATAAGTAAAATATTTGATTATGAAAAGATATATAACGATAATCCTCTTATCACACATGTGTTTCTTTTCTATGTATGCGCAGCACTCAGCTAAGGATTGTTTATATGATCTTTATAAAGTTCTTAGTACGTGTCATAATAAAGATTACATTGAGATAGGAGACTGTAATTATTCTATTAGCTCCCTTTACCAAGGAAAGAATGAGCGAATAATTTTTGATGCGATAAAAAATGCGTGTATATTTAGCTATGGCAACCCCCTTGACTCTGTTGTAGAAGTCAATTTAGGGAATAAAGTACTATATTTTATGGTGAATACAGAATCACCTCGTAGCTTTAAATATTCTGATATTAATTCTATATATGATGGAAATGGGCTCAGTCTTGTAGATAGAGATGATTATATGAAATTTCCAGCGATTATTAATGACTCTGACGGCTTTACTTACGTTAGAGAGGGGCCTTCTAAAAAATATAGGGTTAAAGGTAAAATATTGAAAAATGATATTTTTTTGTATACGCCTGTTTTAGACGGAGATTGGTATAGGGCCTACTCTAAAAATGGTAGTGCATACCTTGGATATGTATATAGCAAACGGATTCTACCTTATGATAAATGTCCTATTAATATAAAAAAGAAAATGGAGAAAATTATGTTTGACTAAGTATCCCATATTTTTGATGTTTGTAATTAATTAACGAAACCTATAAAGGAAAAAGACTAATGCATAGAGGGCTTTCCGTATACAAGTCAATCAAAAATTAATGATTATGAAAATTTACTCTTTCTGTATCACATTCATGTTGTCATTGCTTAGTTGCTTTGGACAAGAGACACATATCATCGAACCGAGCATTCTCGAAATCAGTTATCACACAAAGTATCTTAACAGTTATGATGACTATGCACTTAGGATAGGGAAAAATGTAAGTGAATACTTTAGTTATAATAGATTACGGTTTGACTCTTTAGCATGTAATCCTGAAACAGCTGAAGCAGTAATTAACGAATGGATAGAAAGACTCGAAAGTAAGAATCAAACTACTAAGGTTGAAAGTCCTGGTCACGGAGATTATATTTATAGGAATCTTGAAGAAGGTAAGACATCTACTTACACACAAGTTTGGAGTTCTCATTATAGGATAGTAGAAGACATACCCACACAAGAATGGGTAATTTGTGAAGACAGTACACGGAAGATAATCGGTTTTAATTGCACAATGGCGACCACACATTTCCGTGGACGAGACTGGAAGGTGTGGTTCAGTGAGGAGATTCCTTTACCGCTCGGTCCGTGGAAATTAGGTGGACTACCCGGTTTAATCTTAGCTGCACATTGCGATGGCTATTTAGACATAATTGCAAGTAACATTAAAAGAGAACAGTTGTCACCTGTCAAGTTTTATAATTTCTGGGAAAAAAAGTATAAGGATATAGACCGACTCTCTTATTTAAAAAAGGCTTCAGACCCTACGATCTACCCAAAGAATACAATCAAGATTCCCAAAATGGAGTTAGAATAAGATATAACTAATGAAGAAATATATTATCTTATGTTTGCTTATCCTACTTGTACAGTCAATAAGTGCACAGAGGATTGTGGAAGGTGTCGTTACTGATGTAGGAGGACACCCTGTGTCTGCAGCTATTATCAAGACTGTAGATGCAACCACAAAAAAGACATTACATTTCTGTCAGACAGATGCCAAGGGGAAGTTTACCATTCCAGCACAAGAAGGTAATATCCTATCTATTTCAGCAATAAGCTATAAAAAGCAGGAACTAAAGGTTACAATGGATATGCCTGCACAGCATATCACATTAGAGGAAGATACGAAAACGTTATCAGAGATAACGGTGAAAGCAAAACCAATTAAGATAAAAGGCGATACGATTCAATATCTACTCACTACCTATAAAAAAGAAGGAGACCGAACATTAGCTGACGTTCTTGCGCGTGTCCCGGGCTTTGATGTGAATAAAGAGAATGGCGAGATACAATACGAAGGAAAGTCTATCAGCAACTTCTATATAGAAGGTATGAATCTGATGGGAGGGAAATATGGCTTGGCAACAAAGTCACTGCCCCAAGAGGATGTAGCAACAGTAGAAGTAATGAAGCATCATCAACCTATCCGTGTGTTAGATGATTTTACTTATTTTGACGATAACGCTATCAATATCAGGATGAAACAAGGAGCCAAGGCACGCTGGATGACGACCTATAGCGGTGGCATAGGACTAAAGAGTCATGGAGGATTGTGGAATTTTGAAACCTTTGCCATGCGCCTGAAGCCTTCTTTTCAGACAATTCTCACCTATAAGACAAATAATATAGGTAAGAATATAAGAAGAGAGACGGACAAACTTTTAAGTTTTGATGAGCTACAAAGTCCTTTATCAGCTATGCTCGCCCTTCCTTCTCCATCGCCTTTATTGCTCAAAGGGCGTTCATTATTTAACCGCTCACATGCTGTTAGTTTGAATGCACTACAGCGTATAGACGAAAATTCTCAAGTAAGCGTACAGGTTACATTTGCCAATGACCGTAATGAGGCTACCTCTTTGCGCCATTCAGACTTTTATACGAATAGCGGTATAAAGACAATAGAAAACAGAAAACAGTATTTGGAGAAAAGTAATGACCTCTTTGCAAAGATAAAATACGAGAATAATGCTAAAAATCATTATCTTAAAAATGAACTTTCTGGTGACTTTTCTTGGAACAAACAATGGCTGAATGAACAGGGGACTCATCCGCACACGATGATGGGTAATCTTCCGATTTATACATTAAAAGATAATTTCAGTATAATGAAGAAATATGGGAAACGCCTTGTTACTCTGCAATCAAAGAATATAATGGATATACGTCCGCAACAACTATATGTCGATTCGCTGGTGCAGTCTATTAATCAACATTACTATGAAACGAATACGGACATAAGAGGAAGTTTTAGAATAGGGAGATTTATTCTATCAGGACAAATAGGAGTAAATGCAGGAGAACACCGCTTCACTTCTGATTTAGTGGGAGTTCCAGATAGCGTAGGGCTGCTTATGGGTAAAAGTAGTTTTACCTTTGCGAGTTTCTATGCCAATCCGAGCATTGAATATATGGTGAAGGACTTTGATTTCACATTATCTGGCGATATGTCGTACAACCATTATAAGTATAATTTAGATAATGGTCAGTCTAAATTCTTATTCTCCCCTAACCTCCGTATAAGATGGAAAGCCACAGCATCATGGACATTCTCGGCTGATGCATCTATTAATACAATGCAGATTAATGCTGCCCAATTTTATCCAACTTTGGTACTGCAAGATTATCAATATATGAATAAAGGTCTGGCAGGCTATAATTTAAACAAAGAGAAAAGCGTAGGAATAGGAGTTGTTTATAGCGATGCTCTGAAAGGGACTTCTATACGATTACGCATAACAAAGTCGTTTGGAAACTCTCCTTATACATCAACTCAAGATTTTGTGGGCAACTATATCGTAGAATCACTGACACAAGGAGACACGAAGTACAATAGCTGGAATATGTTCCTAATGGGTTCACAAGGCATAGGCTTCTTAAAAGGAAAGCTAAATGTAAAGGCGTTATATAATGCCATAAATAGTTATATGGTTCAGAATAGCCAACGAATGCCTTACGACACAAAGAACTTAAATATAACCTCTAACCTTGATATTGGTTTAATAAAAGGTGTCGATATAAATTATAAACTTACTTATGGCTTTCATCAGATGAAGATGCCTGCTTTCGGAAAAACGTCTAATCTAAATAGTTGGAAGCATGAGGGAAGCCTTAGAATACCTCTTTGTAAGGTTTTAAGTTTGGAAACTTTGACGGAATACTATCATAACGAGATAGCACAAAAGAAGTTTAAGGATATGTTCTTTCAAGACTTCACTTTGATATTCAAAGCCAAACACTTCGACCTGAGTCTTGCGTGGAATAACGTCTTTAATAATAAAAGCTATAGCTATGGAATTAACAATACGCTTTCAAGTAGCTTTAGTAATCAAGACATTAGAGGTAGAGAACTGATGCTTAGTTTCTATTATAAACCTTGATAACGAAGTTGATTGATACTACATAAATAAATTTAATATGAGCTGGGATATATTAGACACCATTGTCATAGTACTGATGGGCTTACAACCGATTATTTTCAGAAGCACCATCAGGCCATATTTTTCTGTCAAATTTGAACAAAGAAGACCTAAATCGAAGCTTAATAGTAAAGAAGACTTAAAAGTCTGAAGAGAATAAACATTACAGTCATATTAGCAGATGTTCCAACTTCATCAAGGTGTCAATCAAAGTCACCCATAGATAAAACATAACTAACTGATCTACAAGATACGCTATATGATGGCACAGAAGCATAATGACGCCAAGGCTTGACTAATCTCAGGTGAATAGTATGCCCCCTAATCTCGTTAGTATAGATTGCTATTTCAGTAAGGTATGGAGTCTCCCAAATGCTGGACAAACCAGACAAAAAGAGCTACATCCTTACTCTGGTAGTCTTACAAAGCCATCAGCCTCTAAAATACTCTTAGAACTTAAAAGTGCTTCTAAGCCCTCTTTTAAAGCTTGCTCTACCTTAGAGCCACGACGTGAAAAGCCCAGCCTCTTTGTAACAAGAAGAGTCAGTGCATCGGTCTTGATAGAAAGCTGCTCTCGTACTGTGAGTATGATTGCATTCATTATTTCTATTAGAGGTATTTCTGTTATATCTCTTCCGTGAGCCTGTCTATATCCACTGAAAGAATCAGCGCACGCTTTATCTGTCCACAATATCGTAGAGTTACCTATCTCTTGAACAAATAATAGCCTATCAGCAATGTCCTTAACCGAAGCCACCAAAGAAGAGGTAACTCTTGTAGTATCCCTATGTGCACAGATACATCGACATAAATACATCAGTGTCATTGGCTGTTCACATGCAAGTATCTTTTTTGCAAGAACCTCATCACTCATAGCATCAGTATCTTCCAAACCTTGATACGCATGATAGGCTTTCTCATTGCTTTCAATTTTCTCCACCTTTTCTTTTGTAACATCAAAGGTAGTATTCTTTACGAATGCCTTTTCTAACTTCCCGTTCTGCTGTAGTACCTTTTCAATACGTGCTATAACACGTTCCGGATTATTAATCCAATCGACACTCCACACACGCATTATCTTCCAACCAAGTAAGTTCAAAACAGTTGGTTGGACAATCTCTCTATCTCTTGTAGTCTGCGTATTATGATAGACCTCACCATCAAGTAGAATACCCATAGCATAATTGTCATTATTAACAGCATCTGCAATAGCCACATCAACCTTGAAGTTTGAACGCCCTACATTGGTATTTACTATATGACCATGGGCCCTGAGTGCATCAGCAATCTGCTCAGAGATGATGTAGTCAGAGTTTTCCTTATGATTATTAGAAGTATTAATCAGTACTTGTTGCTCCGCATACTCTAAGAAATGTTTCAACCCTTCTACACCCCGAGCCTTAGTACGTTTCAAATCAATCTGTGATGCTTTCAAGGACGAATAGACATTCATTTCTCTTCTGGCACGGCTTACTGCTACATTCAAACGCTTTTCTCCCCCATTATTATTTAGCGGTCCAAAGTTCATTGACACTCTGCCATCCTTGTCTGGACCATAACCAATAGAGAATAAGATGATGTCACGCTCGTCACCCTGTACGTTTTCAAGGTTCTTTACAAAGATAGGCTCGTATAATGCTTCAGCTGCTTCTCGCAGTTTCTTATCCTTATCGAGCTTTTCAGTTAACAAGTCATCAATTAAGTTTTGCTGTACCTGACTGAATGCTATCACACCAATACTATACTTTGTTTGGTCTTTACTCTGCAATCTTTTGACGATATCTTCTACGATAGTCTCAGCTTCCTTCTTATTAGAACGGCGTCCACCCTTATCATACACACCATCTACATAATAATACTTTACCTTCGTCGTTTGGTCATCAACAGATGGGAATGTGATAAGTTCACCATCATAATACTCATTATTAGAGAAGGCAATTAGCGATTCATGCTTTGAACGATAATGCCAGTTCAACTGAAGTGATGGTATACCAAGACTATGGCAATCATCAAGAATACTATCAAGATCATCAATATCAGCTTCATCTTCACTAACACTTGTTGATGAGAAGAAACTCGTTGGAGGCATCTGCTTCGGATCACCTACAACTATTAAAGACTTGCCACGAGCAATTGCACCTATCGCCTCACTTGTAGGCATCTGTGAAGCCTCATCAAAGATAACAAGGTCGAACTTGCTTCGTGATAAATCTAAAAACTGTGCCACGGACATAGGACTCATCAGCATACATGGGCAAAGTCTTGGTAATAGTGTGTCAATATTATCAAACAAATCACGGAGCGAGACTCCTCTACCACCATTTGCAATGTTTCTATTAAGGAAGCCAATAGGACTACTATTGTCTATACTGTCTGTCACATGGGGTACATTCGCAGCCAATCGAGCGTAAAGTCCCTTCTGACTGAGTAATTGAAACTCTTCTGTCAGTTTTTTGTAGCGTGAGATTGTCTCGTCAAAGATTGTTCCTTCAAAGGTTCGTAAGACCTGTGACGACGCTATCTTCTCACAGGCAAAATTTCGAAAAACTCGCTTAAAAAAGGCATCCTTCAGTCTCTCGGCTGAAATTTCCTTATTTTCAATATATTGAGCGATGATGCCAAGACCCTCAATCTCAAGTTCCTTCTTATAAGCACACCACTGATACCAATCTCGTGCTTCATCTGTATGCTGAAGCCAGTTATCGAGTTTCAGTACATAACACTTCAAGTCTTCATTGGTTGGAAACTTATCATCATCAAAACTTACGGCAAAATACGTATGTATAACATCCTGTATTGTTACTATCTTATTATGTAATTGCTGATAATTTAGTAATTTAGAGAGGAAAGTATCAATATCTTGCTCAATAATAAGATTATTAAATTGCTTCAACTTAGTTAAGAAACTCCTTTTAGCAAAGAAGCGAGGTAGAAACCACTTAGCCTTGATACTCCTCCACTCGTTATATAACGTCTCTCCATCTTGAGATAACACTTCATCATTGCAATCTCTTAATAATTCAGCTTTTATAGCTTTAGCCTCCAAAAGCTTATGCCTTTCCTCATCACCCTTACGGAGTGTTTCAGATGCTGTTTTGAGTCGTGATGATAGATATCCAACATTGGCAAGGTCGTCGTCTCCAATAGTAAGCCCAAGTAAAGGGTGTTTTGAAGGAGTCCCCGTAATGCTAAGTACAGCCTGATACTTCTGACTCAATAGATGTGCGTATTTATCCATTTTCTCTATTCTGAACAGTTGCTTAAATGCAGCATCGTTCACATCTAAATCAAGCTCTGGTCCATCTATGGATTCATATCTGATGATACTGTCAAATAAAGACATCCCCTCCGGTCCTTTAACATCATGGAGTGCCTCCATATACTCAATCAATTTACACCGTTGAGCATAGAGTTCGTCAGCAATACGTGCATATTCTTTTGGATGTTGAATATGAGTTGCCTCCATAGCCTTCTTCAATTGTTCAAGTACATGACGCTTTGTAATTTTGTTTGAATGCATTTCAAGACAGAATGGACCAAGGTTTATCTTCTCCAAACGCTTCTGTACCACATTCAAGGCTGCCATCTTCTCTGCAACAAACAGTACTCGTTTACCTTGGAACAAAGCATTAGCAATAAGGTTTGTAATGGTCTGCGACTTACCTGTTCCAGGAGGACCATATAGAATAAAAGAGTGTCCCTGACCAGCTTCCATTACGGCTGCCATCTGTGACGAGTCTACAGGGACAGGTAATGCAAGGTCAGATGGCTTCACCTCTTTATCCTTATCTTTCAACTCTGATATTACTTGGCTTGGAGTAAAGGTCAGTTTTTGTTCTACAAGACTACATACTATATTGTTCTCAAGCAGTTCTTGTCTGTGGTTATGGATATCATTCCACATAAGGAACTTACTGAACGAGAAAACGCCCAAGATACATTCTTCTTCTACATCCCAACGTTTTTTGTTCTTAAGCACCTCACGTATGATAGCAAAGATTTTCTTCACATCTACCCCGTGCTCATCTGTAGGTAGGGGATTAAGGCCTGGTATGTTGATTTCAAAATTCTGACGTAGAAATTCTATCAAGGTTATATTCAAAGTAATCTCCTCATCTCGAGTACGAATATAGTAATCGCCTTTTTTATACACCATTTCCACAGGCAGCATTAATATTGGAGCATAACGAGACTTCTCACTTATCTCTGTTTCATACCATCGCAGTGTACCTATAGCAAGGTATAACGCATTTGCACCTGTCTCTTCAATAGCATTTTTTGAAGCTCGATAGATATTCTTCAACGTATTGCGTGTATCTGCCTCCGTTTGATAAGTATGTAACATACGATGTTTAATATCATTTGTTATCAACTCATGGAGTTCTGGCAAAGACTTAGAGCGTACAAGGCGTTCCTCGTCATTAATCTTAAAACTTACATCAGGTTTGCAAGAAATTAGGTATTCCATCCCATCTTGCAAATAGTCTTCTACCAGGTCAATATCAAATGAAATAAATTGAATAGCCTTCTGCCTTAGATAAAGATTCAACATTGAGTTACGCAAGGAGAAGTCTAAAAGTTTGCGCTCCCAGATATCCAGCTTGGTTATCTCACGTTTGTTGTCCATTAGCATACTCAGATCAAAACGCGAGTGTTCCTTTACATTTAGCATACACTCATCATGACTTGTTCCCTCTACAGCAACCTCCCATACACCATTATTCATGACACGCTGTGGAAGAGGACGCACTTGTTCAAGTCGACATCGCTTGATATCAATGAACATCTCAAAGATTGCCGTATTGGCAAGATTCTTTATGGCTAAACTCTGAGCATCTTCAAAGGTAGTAGACTCTGCTGTAATTTGTGTACATTCAAGTACAAGCATCTCATCGATGCCGTCAGAACATTTCTTCTCTATATACGAAGCATCATCACAAACACTATATTGACAACAGTCGTCGACTAACCAAACAGCAAGGTAAGCATGCCCTTCTTGTAGTACAATACCACTATTGAGCCCTATACTTTCAAGTACACTTGCAAAGAGTAGCGTAAGTTCTATGCAGTTCCCAACCTTAGAAGTCAAGACTTGGTCAGGTAGTGTAATACGTTGTCCAACAACTTCATACGATGCTGGAGCAGAACGGTATACAATACCCTCAGCATGAAGTGCACCATACACAGCAGCCACCTGCTTTCGTACTTCATTTGAATTACCTGTCTGATATGCTGTAAATGCAGAAGCCCCCGACACTTCCTTCAACTTACTGGCTGCCTTGGCTATAATATTGTTTACAGCAGGATGATTGGGCGTAACAAACGAAGCAAGACATTGCGGTAGAATGCTGGTTCCCAACCATTGGTCGTATGGCATTATATCTATGTCATAACTATGAGTAAACACTATCTTCTTTGCATCTGACAGCGCATCAGCATATACATTGATGGTAAATGTGGACGTAATCTTTTCTGTTACTGAAGCAACCTCTGTAGGCTTCAAAGATAAGTTTATACCCTGTAAACGCATTGACTTACCAGCCTTAAGTGAAGCAATGACGCTTGAACGAAAGTCTTGGAAAAAATCACTAGAACATTCTATTATTATATCCCTTAAATCATCAGCCTTGTCATTACAAAGCTCAACAGACTGGCATATTGCTACCCCGTTATTAATTAAGGAATAATTGATAGATGGTAGATATTCTATATTGATAGTTGCCATAACGATTTGATAATTTGTAGATTTTGTTACTTATACCAATATTAATTACTTGGGTTTACGGACTTATTGGATTTAGACATTAACTGCCAAATATTATATGCTTATTACATAACCATTGAGAAAGATATTACAACGGTCACTTAGTTATACCTCCTCTATAATACTAACGCTGTCAAAGGTGTTTATCTTATCAAACTAAAGTACTCAACTGCAAATATAGTTATTTGTTTTTATATCTCCTCGTATTATGCTTGTAAATATACTATTGGTGCCAGATAATTCTATGAATAACATAAATCTACCATCATCTTCAGTTATATACAGGTCTGAAAGCTTGTTTAAGATTAAGCAATAGATGGATGGATAGAACTTCATAAACAATAAGGAAACTACCTACGTGAGAGCTTGAAAGCATTCTCTAACACAAAACTATACGGCTCTATAGTTATCGCAAGGCTACCCAAAGAACATTACTCTAATTGCTTTCACCATTATTACTATCGTATCAAAAACAAAAGTTTCCTGTTGTTTCAAGTGAACCTAAAGGCTTTATAAGTTGTAATGCGGTAAAAAAGAACCTATTGACCTATATAACTTATGTGGGAATAAGAACACACCCTACGACACATCTTATGCGTTGTCCTTTAAGAGATGGAATAGTTTTCCGCTCTCATGAAATGTCACAATAATACCAAATAATTTTGATTTCAAGTTGCTGTCACTTTTAACATTTCAAATAAACTCATTATAAATCAATTAGTTGTAACGTCATCTCTAATGACAGAAATGACAGGAAATATTATTATGGAGGATTTGGTTTGTCGTAGGACAATCCAAATTTCGTGCGAGCTTATTTAGGTATATGAAGATTAGTTGGTCAAGAAGAGACATAAAAGATTATTGAAAAGCAAGGGATAATACCTTCAAGGCATATCGCCACAGCACTTAAATATAGCATGAGCCATTTATGTTCGCCTGATATCATTAGACATAACATACCAAGCGAGATAACCAAAATCACTACTTAAAGGTGTCTCTTTATTCTAAAGAATGTGTTCCAAGTTAGCCTATCGAAATCAAGAATGATATAACCTGACGAAGAAAACACTTAACTAAGTACTACCAAGAAAAGAAGAAATCATACTCTGACAATAGATTAGAGAACGTCTAATTGACATATCAGAGACCTACTTCTTCGGAACAAAAGTCTCCCATGTCTGATCATCAAAGAAGATACGAATCTCTGTGATGCGTCGTTGCGGCTTGTCAATATATTTTACCTCTGTACGAGAAGGGATTTTATACATATTATCATTATATGGTAAACTTCTCTGTTCTGTCTCTACCAGTGGTGGAGTTGTAGGATTAGAAAAGTCAAGCGTGCCTTCAGAACTTCCAGGAGTCATGGTTGCAGCCTCTCCTGTAGAAGAATTAGGCTCAGTGGTCTGATCCTTAAACATTGGACCTTGTCCATATAAAAGCCAATCAAGATTAATCTTTGTAAACTTACTCTTGATAGCTTCAACTGTATTTAGAGTCGGTTTTGTTCTTCCAGTAAAAATACTACTGAGAGATGCTGATGAGATTCCTATGAAATCTGAGAAAGTTTGTTGAGTCATATGCTGACTCTCCATAAGCTGTCTGATTCGATCTTTCATATCCAAATTCTATCGTTCGTTAGCAAATAGAGGAGTTTTTAAGCTGATTAGGCACCTCTTTAATAACTTTACAAAGGTAAACATAATATTTTAAATCTCAAAATAATGAACTAAGGATATTTCATTTGTATATCTTACTTTTGATATTAACATTTCACAAATACAAATAACTAAACGTGTGCACTTCTAATATACATTTACAAAATAATATATACAAACCTATATAATATCAAAGAAATAAATAAGCAGAAAATTCTAAGTTACTGGCTATAAACAACCTTTATTGATGTATACAAACCTAAAATAGCAGAATATGCAATAAAAAGAGAGAGAACAAGAGTCTAAGCTGATAAAAGTATCAATAAATTATAATAAATAACTGATTAACAACGCATTATCTATTAGAACTACTTAATGTATGAAAATACATATTGGTTTGTAAATGCAAATATTCTAATTTTAATTTGCAAATACGTTTTTGTATGTGCAGTTTTAAATACAAAAATTATCCTTATTTCTCAACATATATAAACATAAAGTATGAAAATATCTGTTTTCTATTTTACAAAACTAAAACTAAAAGAAAGTGAAATATAAATCAGCTATTACGAAAAAATGCCATTTTTTGCGTGCGTAAAGTATTTACAAACAAGGATAAAGAAGACGAAAAATACGCGAAAAATGAATAGGGTAAAATGAGCTAACTACCCTATTACTCAATAGAAAACATAAAAAAAGCACCCTTTTCAGAGTGCTCCTTTTAGCTTAAAAAATCATGATTTCTTGCAAAAACAGGAGATTTTTATGCTTCAAAAGCATCAAAAATCCTTCTATTTTTTAGTGAAGTATGAAGAAAATTAGCTCTTTCATCAAATCTCCTGCACCAGTATTAGGATTATCTAATCCTTTACTCTTCCCATCGATATCTCGAATCTTAGAAATTATGTCCATCGTTTTGCGAGCGGAATAATTCTTTTGCCCTATTACGAAATCTTTAGCTCCCCATGTATTACGCAAATCTAAAGCAGCAGCAATATCTTGTTCCGTATTTTTTCGAGGAGAATAATGAACTATCATCAAACTTTGGAAATAAGAAAAGAGTAATGGAAGGAAAGAATAAAGAGAACCAGCCTTTGGATTATTGTCAAAATATTTCACAATCTGATTTGCTTTAAAACAATCCTTCTGTACAATCGCATTTCTAAGCTCAAAAGCATTGAAGTCTTTACTGACACCTATCTCCTTCTCCACTACTTCTGGGGTGACACGAAGATTATCTGCAGGAAGAGAGATAAGCACCTTATCCAACTCAGAAGTGAGGCGACTTAAATCCGCACCAATATGATCAGCTATTATCTGACACGCCTTTGGGTCGATACTAACTTTTCTCTCCTTCAAATAACTTTGGATAAAATCTGGTAGCTGATAGTCGCGCAACTTCTTACTTTCAAAAACGACACCGACAGCCTGTGCCAATCCTACAGCTTTTTTACGTACGTCAATTTTCCCGTTTTTATGGCACCATACAAGGATGGTTGATTTTACGGGATTTTTGAGGTACTTCTCCAATGCTTCCAAAGAACGAATATTCTGCGCCTCTTTGACGATTATCACCTGATACTCCGCCATCATAGGATAACGTCGTGCCATATCAGCTACCTGTACAGCTGTAACATCTGATCCAAAACAGATAGTCTGATTAAAATCTCGTTCTTCTGGAGAAAGAACATGCTCTGCTATATAGCCAGAAATCTGATCGATATAATAAGACTCTTCCCCCATCAGCATATAGATGGGAGCAAACTTCTTATTCTTCAGATCCTGCATAATACTCTGAAATGTTGGTCCTTGCTTTGCTGGCATTTACTTTTTTATTAACTTTGCATAAAATATAAACCATATATAGAGGCAAGAAGACTGAGATTATAAGTCCTATATTGATAGAAAACTATCTTAGGAAACATATCTCCCTATATCTTGCAGTATGGTCTTTTATGCAAAGTTAATAGAAAAGAGATAGAAAACAAAATTTTCATTTGACTTTCACTATACAACTTACACCTTATTATATATAAGATATTTAGATATGATGCAGCTTAACCTCCCTCCTTATCAGATTAGAGTAAGAGAGGTAAACGGACGAAAGCAGATTTTTGATGTACTTCGCAGGAAGTATATAGCACTCACGCCAGAGGAATGGGTGCGCCAACACTTTATTCATTATCTCATTGAACATAAGAGCTACCCTGTTACCCTACTTGCTAACGAGGTTCCACTACAAGTTGGCGAGAAGAAAGTCCGTGCTGATAGTGTGCTTTATGATAATCAGCTTCGTCCGAGGATGATTATTGAATACAAAGCACCTACCATACCATTAACACAGAAAGTATTTGAACAGATATCCGTTTACAACCTCCTACTCCATGTTGATTATCTGATTGTATCAAATGGCTTAGATACTTATATCTGTAAAATGGATTATGAGAATCAAACATACGCTTTCCTTGAGACAATTCCAGACTATCAAAACATTTAACAATACAATTGTATAATCCTCATATAGTCTTCTTATTAATCTTTACAATCAATAAGCCAACATATTTTGGCACTATCTTTGTTTATAGGTCAGTATGAAACTATAAACAGGTGTTATTTCATATAAATAGAAGATGATATGGCAATAGGCAAATGGATTGGTGGCGCATTAGGCTGGATACTTAGCGGAAGTATGCTGGGTGGTTTAGTTGGCTATTGTATAGGAACAATGCTTGACGAAGCATTTGCAGGCGATAATAGAGGTGGTGATAGGCAGAACGGATATGGCGAGCAAAGTCATTTTGGAGGTACGCGTCCGTTTGAAGAAGACCGCAACTCCTTTTTGTTCTCTATGCTTGTCCTTTCCTCTTACATTATAAAAGCCGATGGAAAGATAATGCACTCTGAGATGGAATATGTACGCCAATTCCTTCGTCATAACTTCGGTGAGCAGGCTGTAAGCCAAGGAGAATCAATTCTGCTAAAGTTATTTGATTTACAGAAGCAACAAGGCCCTTACCAATTTAAAGAAACAATCCGTAAGAGCTGCGTTGAAATACGTTTTCATACAAGTGTCAGTCAACGCCTACAACTACTAAACTATCTTGTCATCATAGCAAAAGCTGATGGCATCGTAAGCCCAGAAGAAGTTGTTGCACTGAAAGAGATTGCCTCATATCTTGGGCTTTCTGCGCAAGACATAGAGTCCATGCTCAACTTAGAAAGTGGAGCAAAAGCAAGTAGCAATATTGAAGATGCTTATAAGGTGTTAGGCATATCTCCATCAGCAACTGATGATGAAGTCAAGGCTGCTTACCGCAAGATGGCTTTAAAACATCATCCTGACCGTGTTTCTACACTTGGAGACGATATCCGAAAGGCTGCTGAGAAGAAATTCCAAGAGATTAACGACGCCAAAGAAAGAATCTATAAGGCAAGAGGACTGTGAGGAAAGTGGACAGGTTTATAATTGACAAGTAATTGCTAATCAATTCACAACAAACATCTTCAGTAATAAACAATCATAAATTGCACTATGGCAACAAGACTTAAAATAAAAACAACAGAAGGTGATATCATTATTCGCCTTTATGACGAGACTCCAAAACATCGTGATAACTTTTTAAAGCTTGCAAAGGAAGGGTATTTCAATGGTACGCTCTTCCACCGAGTAATAAAGGACTTTATGATACAAGGTGGTGATCCAGATAGTAAGAATGCTCCAAAGGGCAAGATGTTAGGTACAGGTGGACCAGACTATACCATTCCTGCTGAGTTTGTTTATCCACAATACTTTCACAAACGTGGTGCCTTGAGTGCAGCCCGCACAGGTGATGAAGTTAACCCTGAGAAAGAAAGCAGTGGTAGTCAGTTTTACATTGTATGGGGAAAGACCTTTAAGCCTGCAGAACTGAAGCAAATGGAGCATCAGATGGCAATGCAACAAGAGCAGCAGGTATTCAATCAGCTTACAAGAGAACATCACGAGGAGATAATGAATTTAAGACGTAATCGTGACCGTGTAGGACTGCAAGAGCTACAAGACAAACTGATAGAACAAACAAAAACAACTTGCAAGCAACAAGGTAAGCCTTCCTTTACAGAAGAACAAATAGAGGTTTATACTAATGTTGGTGGTACTCCTTTCCTCGATAATCAGTACACCGTCTTCGGTGAGGTGGAGGAAGGTCTTGATATCGTTGAACGTATACAAAACTGCGATACAGACCGCAACGACCGTCCAACAGAAGATGTTAAGATAGAAACTGTAGCCTTATTGTAAGCCTACATAATGAAACATAAAATGACATAATATCCTTGTATAGTTATTCCAGCAAGAAATAACTATACAAGGATATCTTATTTAACCCAGCAGGTTTAATCTTTCTTAGCGAAGATAGTATGACAGAAGTTCCAAGTTCTTCTGCTTAGTAGCATCTACTATCAAGAAGATATCTATAAGCCACCAAATACCACAACCACCACCTGTCAACAACTTACCAATACCTAAACCAACATCACCAATATAAAAACGGTCAACACCGAGTGTCCCGATAAATATTGACAAAAGAATTGATAGCAAAGGATCTTTCATCTGAGACTGGAGAGCCAATATCTCTGACTCACTAATATCAGTGTTTTCCAATCTTGTACGAACACTCGGAATACTTCCTGCAGGGATTTTTGATGAAAGCATCATCAATATATGATTCACCTTATCTGATTCCATAATGATTACCTTAGGTTTAATAATTTATATAACTTTACATGTTCCCCAAACCCATATCCACTATATCTTTAGGATATTTCTCACAATAAACCAAATGAAAAAGAGAATTATATACAACCATATAAGTCGCTTATCTTCTATTACCTTTGTGAGACTATCCTTAGCCTTCCCTTTTGGAAGTAAGGCACGTACTCCAAACGATAATATGTATGGTCCAGAAAATAGAAGAAAATAATTATAGTGAATTGCTTCTGAAAACCGCCCTTGCAATAAAGCATGCAACGCACGTTGAATGCCACAACCAGGACATTGTAACCCTGTTGCGACCTTAAGGAGACATTTAGGTGCCCATAAAGTCGTAACAGGGTTATAGAAATAATACAGAATTAATAGGGAGGCCCCCAAACAGAGCCAACCTATACACTTTATAGTACGTTTCAAGGATTTAGTGAGATCCAGCCATTGTGCTCAATGCAGCCAAACCACCGAAGCAAACAAAATAAAGGATAGAACCAATTAGACCCACAACAATACCAATAATACTCCACTTTTTAGCGTCATTAGCAGCTAAAACAGCTTCATCGTATTGCTTCATCATATAAAGCTCATTCACCTTCATAGCGCGAATGATTGCATAAATACCTGCTGGCAAGCAGCAACATACAGTTGTAAAAATCGCAAGAGCCAAATTGTTATTTGGCTTAGGAGTATTCATTTCTTCCATAACTTTTTTTGAGCCGACTCCCCATGGCATTCTTTTTTTGTTTTATTATTTGAACCACGTTGCTACTATGGTGGGGAAGTCTTAAGTGACACCTCTTCACAAACAGGTTATTGTTTTCAGCTATTACTTAACCGAGGACAAATTTAAGTAATTTAGATTAAATATACAAGCTAAAGAAAAACTTTTCTTTCTATCATAAACAAAAAAATTACATTTTAAACAAATATAACATTTACAAATAGACCAAGAAAAGCGAGTAAACCTATATTAGTTCATCTATCCACAAAAATATCAGGGATTCTTTAACATGTTAAAACAATCACAAAACTTTATACATTCTTCCCTAAGTTCATAAACAAAGTCAAATAAATCGAGAAAGTTCTATAAACAATAATCGGATTAAAGTCAATTGACTCTAACCCGATTCTTTTTTATATTCTCTCAATTATTCTTCTTAACTACATGCGAATCGCGCAAGAATAAGTCTGTTTCTGATTTATGCCAAACAGTTTACACGACCTATATTGTATTCACGGATGACATTTGTCATATAATGAAACATCTTACGCATAACACTCATATTCTTTACTTTCTCTTTCATAACGTTTCCTTTCCTTTATTGAGTTATACAATCTTTTACCTATGTCCCTATTGAGACTGAAGCCCTTTCAGTGGCTACCTCTTTGTTATCCTATTGAGGTGCCGTTTGTGTTGTTTTGTGCTTGCAAAGTTAGTACACTTTCCAAAATCTCACAAAGGAAACTTACACTTTCACTTTGTTTTCCATTAAATTTTGACCTGCGTCAATAAGATTGACACGTATCAATCCCGCTATTTGACATATGTCAACCCATGCGTGCCTTTATATCAACATCCTCTAAACGAATATATTATAATAAAAAAGAAGACGGAAAGACAAGTATCACATTTTCTTTTCTTATCTTTGCACTATGAACACAAACGAAAATCATAGCTTTCGATTACCTGCAGAGTGGGAACCACAAAGCGGAGTTATACTGATATGGCCGCATGAAGATACTGATTGGCGTCCTTATCTTGAGGAGATTACTGAAGTTTATCTCCAGATGGCAGATGCTATTACCCGCTACGAGGCATTGCTTATCACAGCACGTGATACAGAAATGGTAAGTTCCTTACTGAAAGGAAGGCTGACAGAGGAACAGATGAAACGTGTAACGCTCTTTACTTGTGACAATAATGACACTTGGGCACGAGACGTTGCACCGATTTCGCTCATAGCAAACAAAGCATCGAAAGATAGTTCCCAGCCCCTTCGTCTACTTGACTTCTGTTTCAATGGATGGGGTGAGAAGTTTGCAGCAGAAAAGGATAATAGAATCAACCGTCAGCTTCACGAGGCAGGACTCCTCCAAGGAGTATTGGAAAGCCACAAGGATTTTGTATTGGAGGGTGGTTCGATAGAGAGCGATGGAGAGCGTACACTCTTTACAACAACGAGTTGTCTGATGGCACCACATCGTAATCAACCTCTCACACAGGAGGATATAGACAAACGATTGCGCCTATTCTTCCCAAATGTAGATCGAGTTATATGGTTAGATTATGGTCAGTTAGCAGGCGATGATACAGACGGACATATTGACACCATCGTACGTATTGCACCAAATAACACCTTATTATATATAGGGTGTGACGATAAGGAAGATGAGCATTATGAGGATTTCCGACTCTTAGAGGAACAGCTAAAACGGCTCCGCACACAGAAAGGTGAGCCTTATCGCCTACTTCGCCTCCCTATGCCTGATGCTATCTATGATGATGACGAGCGTTTGCCTGCAACACATGCAAACTTCCTTATCATCAATGGAGCTGTACTTGTTCCAACCTACAACCAACCCGAAAAGGACAAAGAAGCTTTGGACACAATTCAAGAAGCTTTCCCTGATCGTGAAATCATAGGTATTGACAGCCGTACTATTATCAGACAGCATGGTTCCATACACTGTCTTACGATGCAGCTGCCATTAAACGAATAACACCATTCATCTTTTGAATTGACAATAGATGGAATGGTAATAATTAGAACACAGAACAATAAACATAAACAGGTCTAACACCTTTATTATGAGAGAACTTAAAATAGGCTTCCTGCAACAACATAATGTTGAGGATATCAAAAACAATATAGAGCGATTGGCTGAGGGAATTACAAACTTAGCACAACGTGGTGCGGAACTTGTTATCCTCCAAGAACTGCACAATTCACTTTATTTCTGTCAGACAGAAGATGTGAATAAGTTTGACTTAGCCGAGACAATACCGGGTCCCTCTACTGGCTTTTATGGTGAGTTGGCACGCGAACTGGGTATTGTCATCGTGACATCACTTTTTGAGAAACGTGCACCAGGACTTTATCATAACACAGCCGTAGTGATAGAGAAGGATGGTAGTATTGCTGGTAAATATCGTAAGATGCATATTCCAGACGACCCAGCTTACTATGAGAAGTTCTACTTCACACCAGGCGACCTCGGATTCCACCCAATTGATACAAGCGTAGGACGCCTTGGTGTACTTGTATGCTGGGACCAGTGGTATCCCGAAGCAGCCCGTCTAATGGCATTGCAAGGTGCAGATATGCTTATCTACCCTACAGCTATTGGATACGAAAGTAGTGATACGGACGAGGAAAAACAGCGTCAGCGTGAAGCTTGGACAACAGTCATGCGTGGTCATGCCGTTGCTAACGGTTTGCCAGTAATCGCTGTAAACCGTGTCGGTCATGAACCTGACCCAAGCGAGCAAACTCAAGGTATTCAGTTCTGGGGAAGCAGTTTTGTTGCTGGACCACAGGGAGAACTACTCTATCGCGCTTGTGACAACGATGAGGACAGTGTTATTCTCAGCATCAACCTCGACCATAGCGAGAATGTACGCCGTTGGTGGCCTTTCCTACGTGACAGACGAATCGATGAGTATGGAGAAATAACAAAGAGGTTTATTGACTAAAAACCTCCCCTAACCCCTCCAAAGGAGGGGAATTCCCCCTGCTCCTCGCCTAAACCAACAGTCATTGACTAAAGGGGAGTTGTGAGAGAGGGAGTCCTAACAGAATAAGAGATTCACTCTTTATTAATGATTACTGCTCGATAGGACTTAAACAACACCTCTTTTCATACGGAACATGATAATAAATAGAGCCTATCCGATAAGATATTAGAACTTAATATGCCATCCGCACCATTGGTGCTGACCATGAGCACCACACGTGCTAAGCACCAACACATAGGCTGGATATGGATTGAGCGTTGCATTGTAATACCCAAAGAGCCATACCAAACTCATTCTTAGAGTTTGATATGGCTCTTTTTTCCTTTATCAACATGATTAGCCGCTTACGCCCATTGTTGGTTTGACCTCCTTTTCCTACAAAACAGATAATCCGTCCATTACTTCCCTTCGTTCTGTAACCACAAATTCAAGAGAGGAGTCAAGGGGGGGGGGGAGGCTTTAGATCAATGGCATTCCTGCCTCTTCGCACTCTCTTCTCATTTCTTCTGGCCAGATACTTGCTTGTATCTCACCAATATGCGCCTTGTGCAACATTATCATACAAAGACGGCTCTGACCAATACCACCACCAATACATAACGGCAGCTTGTCTGAGAGTAACTGCTGATGAAAGAAGAGTTGCTGACGTTCTTCTTGCTTCTCAATCGATAACTGACGAAGTAAGGCAGTCTTATCCACACGAACACCCATAGACGAAAGTTCTATGCTACGTCCTAAGATAGGGTACCAAATGAGGATATCACCATTCAAACCAGTCTTACCATCTTCTGCAACAGTTGACCAATCATCGTAATCGGCAGCACGACCATCGTGCTTCTCACCATTACTTAATCTACAACCAATACCCTCAATAAACACCGCACCATACTTCTTACAAATAGTGTCTTCACGTTCTTTTGCTGTCATTGTAGGATACATATCCAACAAATCTTGCGTATGAATAAAATGAATTGTCTGTGGAAGGAAGGGTTCCAACTGAGGATAAGTCTCACAAGTAAGGAACTCTGTACGAAGGATAGCAGCATAAATACGACGAACGACATTCTCTAAAAAGCTACGTGTTCTATCGCCTTCGGTGATAACCGCCTCCCAATCCCATTGGTCAACATAAAGTGAATGAAGGTTGTCTAATTCTTCATCGGCTCGAATAGCATTCATATCTGTATAGATACCATAGCCCGGTTGAATGTCATAGTCAGCCAACGTCAGTCGTTTCCACTTTGCCAGCGAGTGTACCACCTCAGCTTGTGCTTCTCCTAAATCCTTAATCGGGAAGGAAACAGGACGCTCAACACCATTCAAGTCGTCATTGATACCTAATCCTTTCAGCACGAACAATGGTGCCGTAACACGACTTAATCGTAGTTCGGTAGCTAAGTTCTGCTGAAAAAACTCCTTTATAAGTTTGATACCCTGCTCGGTTTGACGTTTGCCAAGTACTGCTTTATATCCTTCTGGCTTTATCAGTTGACTCATTATGGTTCCTTTCTTTTTATGGTTTATCAGTTATTTCAATTGCACACAAAGGTATATATTTATTATCAAACTGAGAAACAAACATCGCCTTAATCTTACAAAATAACATATTTCATCTACTAATTGCAACTTTATGATAGTTTACATCTGATATTCCCACTTGTTATAAAGGATATTACTAAGTTTTGAAAACATCACTTCTATATCATAAACTTTAACAAGAATGTTTACTGTTCGTTTGGAATTATGCAAACTTTACTGTATCTTTGCACAATCATTAGGCTCCGTAGCTTAGCTGAATAGAGCGTCAGATTCCGGTTCTGAAGGTCTTGGGTTTGAATCCCAACGGAGTCACAAAAAGTGACGACTTTCTGATGATATTTAGCTGAATGAGGTCAGAAAAATGTTCTGAAGGTCTTGGGTTTGAATCCCAACGGAGTCACTAAGAGTGACGAATTTCTGATGACATTTAGCTGAATGAGGTCAGAAAAATGTTCTGAAGGTCTTGGGGGAGAATCCCAACAGAGTCACGAAAAGAAGAAACAGAACTCCCGATGGAGTCATAGATTGTAACAAAGGATGTATGGTTGTTTACTGTTCATCCTTTTTTTGTTCAACCGCGTTAGCTCAGAAATCGAATAATTCATCTTAAAAGAATAGAGTATGCAAAAGAAAATCAAAATTGGACTACTACCACGTGTTATCATTGCCATACTACTTGGCCTATTCCTTGGCTATTATCTCCCAGACCCAGCAGTAAGGGCTTTTCTGACATTCAATAGTATTTTCAGTCAGTTCCTTGGCTTTATGATACCACTGATTATCATTGGATTGGTAACGCCTGCTATTGCAGGAATAGGAAAAGGAGCAGGTAAGTTATTGCTTGCAACAGTAGCGATAGCCTATGTAGACACGATTGTAGCAGGCGGCTTGTCCTACGGAACAGGAACATGGTTATTCCCCTCTATGATTGCTTCTACAGGAGGAGCAATACCACATATTGACAAGGCAACAGAACTTACACCTTACTTTACTATCAATATTCCTGCAATGGTTGATGTGATGAGTAGTTTAGTTTTCTCATTCATTGCTGGATTGGGTATCGCATACGGTGGTTTGCGCACAATGGAGAACCTCTTTAATGAGTTTAAGACCATTATTGAGAAAGTGATAGAGAAGGCTATTATCCCTCTCCTACCCCTTTATATCTTTGGAGTCTTCCTCAGTATGACTCATAACGGACAGGCGCGACAGGTGCTCTTGGTGTTCTCACAGATTATCATTGTTATCCTCGTCCTTCATGTTCTCATCCTTATCTATGAGTTCTGTATTGCAGGTGCTATCGTTAAGCATAATCCTTTCAGACTACTGTGGAACATGTTGCCAGCTTACCTGACTGCATTAGGTACAAGTTCGTCTGCAGCAACAATTCCTGTAACACTGAAGCAAACAGTGAAGAATGGTGTCAGTGAAGAGGTAGCAGGATTTGTCGTACCACTTTGTGCAACAATTCACCTCAGTGGTAGTGCAATGAAGATCACAGCTTGTGCTTTGACAATCTGTATGTTAACAGACCTACCACACGACCCAGGACTATTCATTTACTTTATCCTCATGCTTGCCATTATTATGGTAGCAGCTCCTGGTGTACCTGGTGGAGCAATTATGGCAGCCTTAGCACCTTTATCAAGTATCTTGGGCTTTAACGAAGAGGCACAAGCATTAATGATTGCCTTGTACATAGCTATGGACAGCTTCGGTACAGCTTGCAACGTAACAGGCGATGGAGCTATAGCCCTTGCAGTCAATAAATTCTTTGGAAAGAAAAAAGAAACAACTGTTCTTTCTTAAGGCATGCAATAGCTTGTGAGGTTTAGGACATGAAACTATATAAAACAAGAGTTGCTGTCACTTCTGTCAGTCGCGACAAAGATATAACTAATTAGTTTACAATAAGTTCACGCCAAATGTTAAAATGACAGCAAAGGGAATAAAAACTAAACTCATGGAATGTATAGTAATATCCTATTCAGCATAATAAGAAATCCTAAAAAGAAACAGCAGATGCTCTATCATTAGGCATTCTCAAAATTAAATAGTATCTTTGCAAATGACAGACTGCAATTAGCAGCACTGACACAGCAAAAAGATATACAACTAAATATCCGTAACATCATGGAAATAGTAGAAAGATTTATTAACTACACCAAGTTTGACACACAGTCGGCTGAAGATTCAGAGACAGTGCCAAGTACACCGAAGCAACTCATCTTTGCGAAATATCTCAAGGAGGAACTTGAGCGTGAAGGATTGAAAGATGTAGAAATGGACGAGATGGGCTATATCTACGCCACTCTCCCTGCCAATACAAAGAAGAAGATTCCTACAATCGGTTTCATTTCTCACTACGACACAGCACTTGATGCAAGTGGTGCTAATGTGAACGCCCGTATCGTAGAGAACTACGATGGCGGTGATATACAACTGAATCCTAATATGGTCAGCTCTCCACGAATGTTCCCAGAGCTTTTAGAACATAAGGGAGAAGATCTCATCGTAACAGACGGTACAACCTTATTGGGTGCCGATGATAAAGCAGGTATTGCAGAGATTGTACAAGCGATGTGCTTCCTCCGCGACCATGATGAGATTGAGCATGGTGACATCCGTATTGCTTTCAACCCAGACGAAGAGATTGGTATGGGTGCACATCACTTTGATGTAGAGAAGTTTGGTTGCGAATGGGGCTATACCATTGATGGTGGTGACCTCGGTGAGCTTGAATATGAGAACTTCAATGCTGCTGGTGCTAAAGTGTTTATCCATGGCGTAAGCGTTCATACAGGTTATGCTAAGGGGAAGATGGTAAACGCCAGTCGTTTAGCATGCGAGTTCAATAACATGATTCCAGAGACAGAGATTCCAGAAGAGACTGAAGGTTATCAAGGTTTCTATCACCTCATCGGTATTGAGAGTCGCTGTGAAGAAGCTAAACTCAGCTATATCATCCGTGACCACGACCGTGAGCATTTCGAAGATCGCAAGCGTTTCATGGAGAACTGCGTGAAGAAGATGAATGAGAAGTATGGTGAAGGAACTGTTGAACTGAAGATGAACGACCAGTACTATAACATGAAGGAGAAGATTGATCCTAACATGCATGTTATAGAGTTAGTTCTTCAGGCTATGCAGCAGGCAAATGTAGCTCCAAAGGTACAGCCTA
>ERZ773013.205-NODE-205-length-37682-cov-3.198820_pt1 | contig 37682 bp, 34 predicted proteins | sample MGYA00511670_ERZ773013 | MGnify/ENA primary metagenome ERZ773013 (study PRJEB29015, sample SAMEA2738120) | human oral metagenome | biome: human oral; feature: human-associated habitat; material: saliva | place: China | collected 2257 ... | reverse complement strand
TAACGCGTCCTGCCTGCTGGTTCTGTCGTGCTCACGCCAGATAGGAACTTACGTACAAGCCAATCGGTCATCGTGCCATCTCCCCTCATTGAGCAATACCCAAGCACTGCCACCCGTTGCTGTGATTTGGGCAATTGGGCATGAGTCTAGCCCTTTTCCGTGAGCGGGGCGAAGAACCCCCCAAGCGTCACGATTCGACCGTATGCGAATCTGTCACATATCTGACGGCCAATGGCCTAACACGTTCTTTCTGCAGGTTGGGGACGTTGTGTAGGGAACCATTGCTTGCGGAAGGGTCTCCTGGGCACCGATGTGAATCTACAACACGTACACGTGTTCGCATATCATCGGGCCACGGCTGACGTTGGAGGAGGTCAATATGGGTGCTGGGCGTTCGGCGGCTGTTCGTCTGCTTGTGACGTGTGTGTTGGGTGCATGCTTTGTGGGCGGGGCAGGGCGTGTCGCAGCCTGGCGCGAGCTTGTGCGGTGGCCAAGATGGACGCGCGACCTCACGTGCCTTTGGGGCGTATTTGCTGGCGCATGTATGTCTGTGGTTGCCACGAGTTGGCTAGAGGCGGCAGAGCTTATCGCATGTGCTGCGGTGCTTCTCGCCTGCAGCGTAACCGATCTTGCCCGACGCATCATACCCAACAGCTTGGTGGCTGTTGCCATTGCGATACGTGGCGCATATCTCTGCCTAGAGGCAGCTTGGCCAGGCGACGGCATCATGGGGAGTAGATGTGCGCTGGAGGAGACGGGAGAATCTCTTCTGGGTGGGGCAGTGGTGCTGCTTGTCCTTATCGCTGCTGGTCTGTTTTGGGCGCGGACAAGGGGCGGCCCACAATGGGGCATCGGTGGAGGGGATGCCAAGCTTCTCTCAGCATGCGGTGCATATCTTGGGCCAATAGGAGGCATGACCTGCGTTGCCCTCTCGTGTTTGCTCGCCATTGCGTGCTGTGCGGGCGCTTGGGCGGTAAGCCGCGGACGTGGTGAGAAAGAGCGGTTTCCACGGGAGTTTCCGCTTGCTCCACAGGCGCTTGCGTCAATGGTCATTCTGACCGCCTACCGAGCATTTTGACCATTCGCACCTTGTACTCATTCTAATTTGTTTCATAAAAAGTTTTTGGTGTTTGGAGAGCTGCGGTAGTCGTACCATAGGTGAGCCACTGGCGGTCCCCCAACACCCGCCGGCGGTTCGACTGGGACCTGCGGCCCCGTGTCGCTCCCCTGTCGGATGGTCTTGCCCTTCGAGTGCGCGGCCTCGCGCCCCGGTCGTCTCCCCCTACGTCGGGGTGCTTGACGGTCGCAATGTCGGTGCGCTTGCATCGCGTTACACTCGTGGGGCAAGGCCTGTATGTAGTTCGGCACGTGCCGATTGGGGGACCGTGTGATAAAACTCATCCTTTCTGACCTTGATAACACCCTTGCATGGGCCGGTGAGCACATCGTCACGCCGCATGCTCGCGCTGCCATCCACGCCGCTCAGGCTGCAGGAGTGCACTTTGCCCCCGCCACGGGAAGGGCCCCCTCGGCGCTCGGTTGGATGTTCGACAACGATGAGGCCTGCCTTGCAACCGTGTTGGCTGACAACGGCCAGCTCATCTACGTTGATGGCAAACTCGTTCGCGAGGTTCCACTCGATCTTGAGGTGCTTCGTCGTTGTGCGAGAACGCTTGACGGAATGGATGACGCATGGCTTGTTGTTGACTACGTCGATACGGGTGAACAGTACGCGGTTGGGGCTCCCCCCGACTATCTCAAGAAGCATAGGGTGCCGTACTTCTTTGCGGTGACGGGCAGCGTCGATGAGGTGCCCGACCGTCCAACCGTCAAGGCGAACGTGCGCGTTGTGGGCGACTTTGAGCGTGGGCATGAGGTGCGTGCTGCCCTTAAGGGTGCCTGTCCCGAGTTCGACTTCGTCTTTCCCATGCAAGAGCGTCCGCACATTGACATCTTGCCCGCCGGTTGGGACAAGGGGGTGGCAGGGGAGTGGCTGGCGCGCAACCTTGGCATCACGAATGACGAGGTCTGCTGCTTTGGCGATGCCGAGAACGACCTTCCCCTTCTCACGCGCTTCAAGAATTCTGTAGCGGTTGCAAATGCCACACCAGTCGCCGCCAAAGCGGCGCGCTGGCACATTGGCCGGGCGGACGAAGACGCCGTGGCAGATGCCATTTTGGATATCGCGCGTTCGACTGCGGCGGGTGAGATGCCTGCATTCATGCGCGACTAGCACATGACAAGCTGGCAATGGAGGGGCGCACCTTTCTCGGTAGCCATCTCGTAAACCTGCCGCAGCTCTTTGCCAGCCAAGGCTACCATGTGTTGTTACAAGTTCGGGGTCATTTCTGTGCGATTGGGGAGCCATGAAGATTACCGACAAGCTTGCGGCTGGGCAGACGCTCTCGTTTGAGATATTTCCGCCCAAGGGAGAAATGCCGCTCGAAGAGGCGTATCGAGTAGCTTCCCAGATCGCAGAAAACAAGCCAGACTGGATTTCGGTTACGTATTCTGCGGGAGGTTCGGGAAACTCCGCCAATACCGTACCCATTGCCGCCAGGATTGAGGGCGACCTTGGGGTCACCGCGTTGGCTCACCTCACCTGCATGGGGGCAACTACTGCCGATGTCGACTCCTACGTGGACAGCCTTAGCGCGGCGGGAATCCAGAACGTGCTCGCGCTTCGAGGTGACCGTAGGCCTGGCGTAGATGTAGTCGACTTCGCCCATGCCTCCGACCTGATAGCACACCTCCACAAGGCGGCCCCCTCGCTGTGCATCGGCGCCGCTTGCTATCCCGAGGGCCACGTGGAGTCTGCCTCGCTTGACGAGTCCATGCGCGCTCTGCGTATAAAGCAGGAGGCGGGAGCGGACTTCCTGGTATCCCAGCTTTTCTTCGACAACGACGACTTCTACCGCTTCCGCGAGCAGTGCCTGCGCTATCGGATCAAGCTTCCCGTTGTTGCCGGGATCATGCCCTTCACGAGTGTCAAACAGATTCAGCGCATGGCGTTTAACTGCGGCGCGTCCATCCCAGCCAAGGTGGTGAAGCGCCTTGTCCGTGCGGCTGATGACCCCGCCGCCCAGGCCCGTGCGGGTGTCGAGTACGCGTGCGAGCAGATCTGCGACCTTGCGGAGAACGGCGTCGACGGTATTCACATCTACAGCATGAACCACCCAGAGATTGCCCGCGCTACCCATGACGCCCTTGTCGGCATGGGTTACTTGGGGTAGTCCTATGGTCGAGTCGTATGTCATAGACTCCATTGACCGCTCCGAGGTCCTGCGCTACATGGGCTATGCGGGGCAGAGCATGTCGCCTGAGCTAGAGAGGCGCATCGACATCGGCATGGAGCGTTGCCTTTCCATCGGTGTGCCGCGTGGTGTCTGGCGCATCTTTGATGTGGATGGGGACGGTACGAAGGAGAACGGCATGCCGTTCGTGCGGCTTGCCGGCACGTCACTAGAGCTTCTCGGCACATCTATGCAAAAGCACATGGACGGTGCCGTTGCGGTTGGCGTTATGGCCGTGACCGTTGGCATGGGTGTCGAACGCGAGCTTCGTCGTCTCTCGCTTATCGACCGCGTGGGGCAGATTGTCTTTGACGCTGCGGCTACAACGCTTGTCGAACGTACTGCCGATGCCTGCGAGGCGTCCATCGTTGCGGCGGGCCACGAGCGCGACCTCTTTGCCAACTTTCGCTTTAGCCCCGGCTACGGCGACATGCCCATGACAACCCAGCCTGTGCTCCTGCAGGCGCTTGGCGCCCAGCGCCAGCTTGGTATCACCCTCACGGATACCATGCTCATGGTGCCAACCAAGAGCGTGACCGCCGTGGTAGGCCTCTTCGAGACCATCCAGCCCTCAACGCACGCAACCTGTGCGGGCTGTCCCTGCTTTGACTTCTGCATTATTCGGCCAACAGGCCACACCTGCCGCGGATAGCGGCGAGAGGAGCTGCTCATGAGCGCCCAAAGTCTCGCACAGGGAGATTCGCGCTGGCCAAAGGACCGCCTTGTTCCCCGCTCGCGTCACGTGCGCGACGAGCACCTCGCGGCCGTGCTGCGTGGCGAGGAGTTCCTGCTCTTTGACGGTGCCATGGGCACGCAGCTCCAGGCGCGCGGCCTTGCCGCGGGTGAGTTGCCAGAGCTTCTCTGCCTCACCAACCCTACCGAGATTCGCGAGGTGCATGCCGCCTATGTTGCCGCCGGTGCCGAGGTCGTGACCACCAATACCTTTGGCGCAAACTCCGCCAAGCTGGGTGGGACAGCGAGCGTCGACGAGGTCTTCTCGGCTGCTGTCTCGTGCGCGCGTGAATCCGGTGCTCGCTATGTGGCGGCAGACCTTGGCCCCACAGGGCAGCTCCTCGAGCCCATGGGACCCCTGCCCTTTGATGACGCATACGACCTCTTTGCCGAGCAGGTTAGGGCGGCAGATGAAGCAGGCGCGGACCTCTTCGTAATCGAGACGATGGCCGACCTCGCTGAGGCCAAGGCCGCCCTTCTCGCCGTGCGCGAGAACTCGGACCTTCCCGCGTTTGTGACCATGACCTTTGGGGAGGATGGGCGCACCTTCTTGGGAACCACGCCGGAGGCAGCGGCCGTCACGCTTTACTCCCTGGGGGCAGACGCTGTGGGCATCAACTGCGGGCTTGGCCCCGCCGCGGTGGCGCCTCTGGTTGAGCGGATGCTACCGTGGGCGTCCTGCCCCGTTATGGCGCAGGCCAATGCCGGGTTGCCGCACGTCGTTGATGGCGTGACCACCTACGACGTGGGTCCCGAGGAGTACGCTGCGGCAGTCGAGCGCATGCTGGACGCGGGCGTCACCGTGATCGGTGGCTGCTGTGGGACTACACCCGCACACATTGCCCGCGAGCGCGAGCTTCTCTCCGGCCGCATCCCTGCTGAGCATAGCGTGCATGATAGCTTTGCCGTGTCGAGCGCCCAGGAGATCTGCTCGCTTGACTACGGGCAGGTGGGCGTCATTGGCGAGCGCATCAACCCTACGGGCAAGCGCCTGATGAAGGAGGCTCTGCGCACGGGCGATCACGACTACGTGATGAACATGGCCATAGAGCAGGGTCGCACAGGAGCGCAGATCCTCGACGTGAACGCAGGCCTGCCCGAGATAGACGAGCGCGCCGTGATGTGCCAGCTCGTCTCGGAGCTCCAGGGCGTGAGCACGCTTCCCCTGCAGATCGACGCTGCCGACCCGGCTGTGATTGAGGCGGCAGTGCGCAGCTACCCCGGCAAGGCGCTCATCAACTCCACCAACGGCAAGGCGCAGACCATGGCTGAGGTGCTTCCCATCGTGAAGCACTATGGCTGCGCGGTGGTTGGCCTTACCCTCGACGAGGACGGCATTCCTGCAACGGCAGAGGGTCGTCTCGACATCGCAAAGAAGATCGTGCGCGAATGCGAGCGGCTCGGCATCCCGCGCCACGACGTGGTCATCGACTGCCTTACCATGGCGGCCTCGACCGACCAGACCCAGCCCAGGGCGATTCTCGATGCAATACGCCTGGTCAAGCAGGAGCTGCCTGGCGTGCGTACCGTGCTGGGCGTGAGCAACATAAGCTTTGGGCTGCCCTTCAGGCCGCTCGTGAACGGCACCTTCCTGGCGGCCGCCTTCTCTGCCGGCCTTGACCTGGCCATCATCAACCCCTGCCTCACCCGGATGATGGACGTGGTCGACTCCTGGCGCGTGCTCTCGGGCGAGGACGAGAATGCCCAGTACTTTGTGGCCAACTATGCCGGGAGGAGCGACCGCGCCCCTGCGCCGGCGACCCCTGCCGAGAAGACCGTAGCGCCCTCTTCCGGTGTCCCGGCGGAGCCCACCGAGCCTGCAGATCCCGCTGCCCGCGCCCGCGAGCTTGTGCTTGCCGGTCGCAAGGGCCCCATGCCGGAGGTGGTGGCCCAGGTCATCGAAGAGCACGGCCTCATGTTCGCCATCAACGAGGTCCTCATCCCCGCGCTCGACGTGGTGGGAGAGCGCTTCGAGAAGGGGGTATTCTTCCTTCCTCAGCTCATGGCATCTGCTGAGGCCGCCAAGGCAGGATTTGAGACCATCAAGAAGGCTGTGGATGCCAGCGGGCAGGACACAGACGTTCCCAAGAAGGGCTCCATCGTGGTGTGCACCGTCTATGGTGACATCCATGACATTGGCAAGAACATTGTGCGCATGCTGCTCGAGAACTACGGCTACAACGTGATTGACCTCGGTCGAGACGTGCCGCCCCAGGTGGTCGCAGACGCCGTGGTCAAAGACCACGTTCTGCTCTGCGGGCTCTCCGCCCTCATGACCGCAACGGTGCCCGCCATGGCCGAGACCATCGAACTTCTCCGCAAAGAAGCCCCCTGGTGCAAGGTCGTGGTGGGTGGCGCCGTACTCAATCCCGAGTACGCGAAGATGGTAGGGGCCGACTACTACGCGAAGGACGCCACCGAGACCGCTCGCATTGCGGCGGCGGTGCTGGGATAGGGGTTTCGATCCTGGTCAACGGATGGCCGATAAGGGCAGACGTTTCGTGCTCGAGAGGAGGTACCGAGAAGGTCCCCTCGTTGGAGGCAGGCAACTGCCTCCCTCTTACATCACGCGGTGCACGGCGTCATGCCAGCCGGCAACAAGCTTGCCTACGCGCTCGGGATCCATCTGGCACCGGAACACGTCATCGGTCTCGCGCAGGGCCTTGAGCTCGTCGGTCCCGCTCCAGTAGCCGGTTGCAAGTCCCGCGAGAAACGCCGCGCCAAGCGATGTGGTCTCGGTGTTCTGCGGCCTCCTCAGCTCGCAGCCGAGGAGGTCTGCCTGAAACTGCATGAGGAAGCTGTTCGCGCTCGCGCCGCCGTCCACGTTGAGCACGCCGAGAGGGTGCCCGGCGTCCTTTGCCATGGCGTCGGCGAGGTCGTAAATCTGGTAAGCAAGTGCCTCCAGCGCGGCACGGGCAATGTGGTTGCGGGTGGTTCCGCGCGTTATGCCGAGAATTGCTCCACGGGCATCTGGCTTCCACCAGGGAGCCCCTAGTCCCGTGAAGGCCGGAACGATGTAGACGCCGCCCGTATCTTCGACGCTCTTGGCCATCCACTCGGTGTCGGCGGCATTCTGGACGATGCCGAGCTGGTCGCGAAGCCACTGGATAAGAGCCCCGGCGACAAAGACGGAACCTTCGAGTGCGTACTCGGTGCCTTCGACCTGAGGCGCCGATGCAGCGATGGTGGTGACTAGGTTGCTGTTACTCAGTCTTGCCTCATGCCCAGTGTGCATGAGCATGAAGCAGCCTGTTCCGTATGTGTTCTTGGCCTGCCCCGCCTCGAAGCAGCACTGTCCAAAGAGGGCTGCCTGTTGGTCGCCCGCCACACCGGTTATGGGGATGCCCGCAGGCACGCCCGGGTAGCTCGTCTCGCCAAATGGTCCGCTCGAGCGGCGTACCTCGGGCATCATGGATGCGGGAATCCCAAAGAGGTTGAGGAGCTCTTTGTCCCAGCAGTTCTCGTGGATGTTGTAGAGCATCGTGCGGCTGGCATTGGTGACGTCGGTCGCGTGCACCAGGCCGCCAGTGAGCACCCATACGAGCCAGGTGTCCACGGTGCCAAAGAGAAGCTCGCCCGCCTCAGCGCGCTCTCGGGCGCTGGGCACATTGTCGAGAATCCAACGGATCTTGCTTGCGGAGAAATACGCATCGGGCAGAAGCCCGGTCTTCTCCTGAATCAGCTGGCGGGCCTCCGACGTTCCGCAGAGCTGCTCGACGAGGTCTGCCGTGCGACGACACTGCCAGACAATGGCGTTGTAGACGGGTTGCCCGGTGGTGGGGTCCCAGACGATAGTGGTTTCGCGCTGGTTGTCGATGCCGATGGAGTCTATGTCCTCGGCCGTGAGGCCGCGCTTTGCCAGGAGTTCCGTGAGCGATCCAAGCTGCGAGTAAAGGATGTCCTGCGGGTTGTGCTCGACCCAGCCGGACTTGGGGAAGATCTGCTGGAAGGGCCGCTGCACGCAGTCGACCATGCGGCCCGCGCGGTTTATGAGCACGGCCCGGCTGGAGGTTGTGCCCTGGTCGAGAGCGATGACGTATTTCTCACTTGCCATGGCTAGACCTCCTTTGTGGTGGAGGTGGCTGGCACAGCGGCTTGAGCAGCGCGCTTCTCGACCCACGCCAGAATGTCAGCAAAGACCTGCTCGTGGCCGGTTTCGTTCAAGACCTCATGCCGCATGTGCGGATAGATCTTCACGGTGACATCTGTGGACCCGGCGCCGCGGGCAAGTGCTGCTGCCTTTTCGACTCCCTCGCCGTTGTCTCCCACTGGGTCTTCCGCGCCGCCAATGTAGAGTAGCGGCAGGTCGTGGGGGACGCTCGCGGCGCAGGCAGGGGAATTGACCTCGGAGGTGAGGACTGCGACTTCGTGGTATGCCCCCACAGAGAACATGAAGCCGCAGGAGGGGTCTGCAATGTAGTCGTCCACGTTCCTTCGGTTGTGCGAGAGCCAGTCGAGGTTTGTCCTTGCGTTGGGGATGGCCTTGCCATAGCCGCCTGCGCCCACGGAGTCGACGAAGGAGGAGCGGTAGTCCTCGCCCTTGAAGAATGACTCAAGCCACGTGATCTTAAGCGCAGCCTTCGATGCCGAGGCAGGAAGGAAGCCGGTTCCGCAGATGATTGCCCCTGCCAAGCCGTTGCCGTGGTGCGCAACGTAGGAACGCACCTCAAAGCTTCCCATGCTGTGGCCAAAGAGGACGTAAGGGGTCCCTTCGGCCACACGTGCCTGCACCATGCCGCGCAGGACATCGATGTCTTCCACCAGAACTTTGGCACCACTGCCAAGTGGCAGCTCTCCCCAGTGTTCGGGAGAGCAGGAGCGGCCGTGACCAATTTGGTCATGGCCAACTACGAGGAATCCGTGAGAAGCAAGGAACCGCGCAAAGGCGTCATAGCGGTCGATATGCTCTGCCATGCCGTGCACGAGCTGGATTACGCCACGAGGAGCCGGTTTGATAGGAGCATCTGGCGATGACATGCCGGCGGGCCACCACGCGGATGCGCTGATGGTCGACGTGCCGTCCGTTGAGGGGAACGTGAAGCGCTCAAGGGTGACCTCTGTGGACATGCTGTCCCTTCCTCTGTGGTGGCTGAGCAAATATTATTGTTTGCCGCCACGAGGGGCGGACTCAGATGTCCGTGGCCGCACGGTATGGGGCTGTGTGTGGGTGGGCGTGGTCGGCGAGCGGCAGGTGCCAACGCTCTGCGGCTCGCCCTTCGCGTGCCGCAGGGCCGCGTTTCCTAGGCCCGAGACTGCCTTTCGAGGGCAAGGTCCTGAGCCTCGAGTTCCTCCGCCTTGCGAACGGCCAGACGAGTTGCGAAGAAGATGGCGCAGACGCCTCCAGCAAGCTTGCCCAGAAGGACGGGCACGATGAGCGTGGGTTGGAAGTTGGCCGTGAACGAGAGGTGGTCACCAAAGAGGAAGGCACAGCAGACGCTGAAGGAAATCACGATGACCTTGTCCCTGGCTTTGAGGTCCTTGACCATGGCGAGGGCGGCTAGCACGTTTGCGGAGGCGGCGAGAAGTCCAGCCGTGGCATCGGAGCTCAGGCCAACCGCACGTCCAATCTTCGAGAGGGGCTTCGCGAGGTAGGTCTTGATGAGCCATACCATGGGGAAGGCACCACAGAGCATCATGCCGATGGCACCTGAGACCTCCAGTGCGCGAAATCGGTCCTGCTCATTCGCAATGATGGGGTCAAAGCCAAAGGCACCAAAGATGGTGGAGAAGAGCCCCGTGAAGTACTCGATGACCACCACAACAAAGACTACCTTGAGCACGCTGTCGAGCACGCGTCCAAAGACAATGAACCCGCGAATCATGGCGTCGGGCTTGGTGGCGAGGCCAACCGCCAACGCCACGCAGATGATGATGAGCGGCACAAGGTTGTGTGCAATCTGGGACCAGGTGAGGGCTAGCTGATACGTGGCTGCGGCATTTGTCGAGACCGCCTCGCGTATCACGGGATTTGCCAAGGCGATGATGGCGCTGGCCACAAGGACGCCAATGGGAATGGCGAGAAGTCCGCTCATGACACCCAGAGCAAGGTACTTCCGGTCCTTGACCTCGAGCATCTTGAGCGCCACGGGCACGGTGAAAACAATGGTCGCACCAGCCATGTAGCCAGTCATCATTGCCATGATCCAGCTCTCTCGCGTCTGTGCGAGGGCGTCTGCCAGCTGATAGCCGCCCATGTCGACGGCGATGAAGGTTGTGGCCGCCATGGCCGGGTCGGCCCCTAGGGCACCAAATAGGGGTCCAAATACCGTCGAGACAAAGGCAGTGAGGTAGGGTGCTGACGCCATGATGCCAGCAACCGGTAGGAAGATGGGTCCGATGGAGTCTATGCCTGCCACAAACTCCTTGCCCAGCTCACTCTCGGGGCGCGCGATTGATGCGATGCATCCCGCAGCTGCGCAACCCATGATGATAAAGACGACGATTCTGCCAAATACTTCCATGCTTCCCCTTACGCCGTGAGAGTGCACGCTAGCCCCGCCGCCCCTTCGGGGCGCTGAGCGGGCCGTCTGCAGTCCTGCTTCTGTTTTCTCCTAGATTTCGTGAACAAGCTGTGCCGCGCGTCTGCCGTATTCGGAGGCGCAGCGGTGCCAGAGGTCCTGCCAGTCTCCCACCGGGTCTCCGCACTGGTCTTTGTAAAGCGCCCAGACAAACCAGTACCACGCGGCAAACGCAACGTAGGAAATGCAGTGGAAGAGCTCCTCGCCAGTGGGCTCCCGCTGGAGGTACTGCCGGAGCACGCCGAGTGACCCCTCGTAGCTGTAGTCGCTGCAGCAGATGAAGGTCCCCAGGTCACTTGCGTAGTCGGACATCCCCGCATACTCCCAGTCGATGAGCGAAATGTCCGTGCCCTTCACAAGGAAGTTGGGATCGTAGAAGTCGTTGTGGCAGAGCACCGGTGCTCCCGAGGTTGCGCGTACGCGCCCCTCAAGCCTATCGATGCGAGCGCGGATGCGTTCGAAGTCGTCGTAACGTGCCTTCTCCTCGTCGTTGAGTAGCTCGAGGATGCCCCGGGTGTTCTCAAAGACGTCAAAGCTCCACTTGGAAGTGACACCGCAGGAGTGGAGCTTTCGGGCCATCTCCATGGCGTAGGCAACATGGGCGGGGTTGTGGTAGTCAAAGGGCACGCATCCCTCGACAAAATGCGAGATCTTCCAGCCTCGCTGGGGGTCCTCATAGATGAAGGTCCTATCAAGGCCAAGCTCTGCGGCTATGCCTTGAGCAAACGCCTCGCCCTCGCGGCTGATAATCTTCTCGGTTCCGGCCCCCGGCCTGCGATAGACGTAGGGCTTACCCTTGGCAACAAAGCGGAACGAGTCGTTGGTGAGGCCCTCGTCGATAGGCGAGAACTCCGTGACATCCTGCGGAGCGCATCCAAGCGTAGAGCAGATGTTGCCAAGCGTTTCCGAGTCGATGGGATGGACGAAAGTCGAAGTGGTTGTCTGGGGCATCTCCGTCTCCTCGCTCGCCTCTGAAGCGATTGTTTGGGCGATGTTCAGTACGTATAAAGATAGCGTAATAGCCGAACAACATTACGAGAAGACAGGGCACCACGCGTTTGACAGACATCCAAGAGCGATGCTCTAGTGTCTCTTTCCGAATAACGCAGAGAGGAACTTCTCGCTTATCGACGCCCGGGGCGTCTCCCCCGTTCTTATCTGCGCTGCAGGTCCGCCGTGACACCATGCGGCAACCGCAACGAGAACAACGCCGGCGAGTGCGTGGGGCGTGTCCCCTGAGGCAAGAACGATTATGAGCCACGCAATGGGGATGGCCAGGGCCCCAAGGCAGAGGTAGCCCCCAAAGAGCACAATGAGAAGGCCCGCCACCGCCGCTATGCCCCCGGCGACTGGTGTCATGAGGATGATGCCTGCACAGGTCGTGGCAACGCCCTTGCCCCCGTGGAAGTGGTGCCAGGCTGGAAACACGTGTCCCAGCGTTGCCCCTATCGCCGCAGCTGTGCCCGAAACCTCTGCGGCATCAGGAAAGATGGCTTGTGCCAGCACAAACGCGAGAATCGTTTTGGCAATGTCACCTGCGAGCGTTATGGCTGCCCACGTAGTACCATAGGTTGCCCCAATGTTTGCCATGCCGGGGTTGCCCTGCCCAACGTCGAAGGCGCTCTTGCCACTCACGTGCTTGCTCACCAGCTCAGCCGTGAGGAAGGATCCGCAGACATAGCCAACGGCTAGAGAGCAAGCCACCACAGTCCTCATGTTCGGCATCAGGGTCAGCCCTCCTCAGTTGCGTCACAAAGGTATCGATGAAGTGAAGAGACTCTTAAGGCTTCCGCCTTTAGGGTACCCTACTACGAGGCGTGTGCCTGGGAAAGCGATGGAAGGGGTGCGCCACATGTTCGACGGCGTCATCTTTGATATGGATGGCCTGATGGTTGACACCGAGCCAGTGTGGATGGAGTGCTGGGAGCCGGCGCTGGCTCATTTTGGCTATGATGTCCCGCCCGGGCTCGCTGATGCGGTGCGCGGCTCGGCAGGTGACACCGCTTCCCGCATCCTCCACAAGATGGTGAGCCCCCAACTCGACACCAAAGCGTTCTGGGATTACTTCTCCTCCCTTGCCGAGGAGATATTCTCTAAGGGCGTAAAGAAAAAGCCGGGTATGGACGAGCTTCTTGCGTACCTGGGGGACAAGAGCGTGCCCTGCGCTGTAGCATCGTCTTCCTCTAAGAAGGGCATAGAGCGCAACCTGCGTTTCATTGGCGCGCTTGACCGTTTTGACGCAATCGTCCCCTCAAGCGAGGTTGCCCATGCCAAGCCGGCGCCCGACATCTTCCTCGAGGCTGCACGACGTCTTGGCATCAGCCCTTCCCGCACGATGGTGCTTGAGGACTCCTTCAACGGGGTGCGTGCGGGGGCTGCAGGTGGTTTCTTCACGGTATTGGTCCCCGATCTCGTATGTCCAGACGATGAGATTCGTTCTCTGGCCTCGCGCGTGTGTACGAGCCTGTTTGATGTGCACGACCTTCTCTACCATGGAGAAGTTGGCTAGCCCTAGGGGCTGGCTGCCCCGCCCTTCCATCGCCAATACCTGTCGTCTTTTCTTCTAGAGGGAGAGTTCTCTCATGGCTGGCTTTCACTGCTCCGAGTGCATTTATGGCTCCTTTGCCATAAATGAGGAGACTGGGATGTACCAAGGATCTTGCAGCCGCGGCTTTACGCTTGCGGTCCCGCACGTGTATAAGGAACCCGAAATGTTCTTTGCGGCCAGCCCCGATGAGCTGGTGCCCGTCATTGATCCTTACGGGAACGAGTATCTCCGTCAAACCAACGTGTGCAACCACTTCCTTCGTCCGCAGGACGTACGGCCCTAAGGCAGAGGAGCAAGTCAGGGAAAGTTTCTTGAATTTCTATCAAATACTTCACTTATTACGCTTATCGAATAACGTAATGTGTTCATAATGAGCTGCAGGTACGAGCTAGTGCAGCAGGGGTATACGCAGTGTCTAGCCACATGCTCAAGAGGGAGAAAAGGCGGTAGCCAGATGTCGAGAAAGGCTCAGACCGACAGCGGCGAGACAAAGAGGGGTCTCGTTGTGTCTGCCACGGAGGAGTTTGCTGAGTACGGGTACGAGGGAGCCTCCCTACGTCAGATTTGCTCAAAGGCTGGCGTGACAACCGGTGCTCTCTACTTCTTTTTTGATAGCAAGGAAGATCTGTTCAAGAGCGTTATCTCGCCTTTGATGAGTGAGTTTCCAACCATTCTTGCCACCTGGATTGAGCGTGACCTCTCCGTAATATGCGACGGAAAGGGCGAGCCCACGAACGTTGAGCAGCTGCCTGATGGCCTGGCTCAGCTTCTTGAACAGTATCCTCTGGTCCCTAAAATTGTCATGAGCAATCGCGATAACCCTGTGGTGAAGGGGTATCTGGATGCAAAGGTGGACGAGATTGCTGCCAGTATTGCAAGTCGTGCTGAGCGCAAGGGCGGTCATGCCTCAGACGGCTTCTCTCCGCGTCTTCTTGCTACTATGTGTGCGGATGCATTCATCGAGGTTCTCGCAAACGATGATGACCTAGACGTTATCGCACGTCACCTTTCCGAGGTGTCAACGTTTGTTCGTGGTGGCATGGAGGCCACGCTCAAGAAGTAAGTCGAGAAGCACAACAAGGCGGGAGGAGGCTGCGCGGTGGTAAGTCAGCTGCTCTCGCTCTCGGTAACCATGTTCGTAGCGGCGCTTGCCCCCTTTGTGGCAAGCCTCGTTCCGGGCAGGGTCATCCCTGAGGTCGTCTTTCTCGTGTTTGCCGGAGCGCTTCTTGGGCCTTATGGAGCGGATGCCATTCGTACGACCGGAGGGGCGCTGTCGCTTGTCTCGGAGCTTGGGATGGCCTTCCTCTTCCTGATGGCTGGCTACGAGATAAAGCCGTCCGAGCTCGTTGGCCAGATGGGCAAGCATGCCTCGATTTGCTGGGGGCTCTCTCTCGTTGCCGCAATTGCGCTTGTGAGCCTCACGAGGTTCAGCCGTTTTACCGGCATGGCTGGGCTTGCCTTTGCGATTATGCTCACCACCACGGCGTACGGCACCCTTGCGCCCATCATGCGTGCTCGTGACCTTACGAACACGCCGGTGGGACGCGCCGTTACTGCCTATGGCGCAACGGGAGAGGTGCTGCCGGTCATCGCGGTTGCGCTTCTTCTCTCGACGAGGTCGCTGCTTGTCACGGCGCTTGTTCTCGTAGTCTTTCTCCTGGTGTGTGTGCGCATTGCGCATCTTTCCGCGTCCACCGCGCGACTCGGAGCGCGCTTCCGTGACTTCGTGCGTTCGAGCAGTGGGTCGAGCACCCAGACACCGCTCCGCCTTGTTGTGCTTCTCCTGGTATTCCTTCTCTTTCTTGCCAAGGTATTTGGTTTCGACTCGGTTCTCGGCGCCTTTGCCGCCGGTTTTGTGTTGCGCGTTTTCTTTCCGGATGGTAGCGAAGACCTGGAGATGCGTCTCGAGGCCATCGGCAACGGTTTTCTCATTCCCGCGTTCTTTGTGATCTCTGGGGCGGGCATCGACCTTTCTGCCGCCTTTGCCGATCCTGGGCTGCTCTTCCTCTTTATTGGCTTGCTAGTTGCCGTGCGCGGGGTATCGGTTGCAATATCGCTTCGCGTGAACCCCGAGACGCGTACGATGGAGCCGCAGGAGCGCTTTGTGACTACGGCATACTGCGTGATGGCCTTGCCGCTCGTTGTCGCAATTACCCAGATCGTGGTGGATGCTGGGGCTATGACCAGCCAAGACGCGTCGGTTCTTGTGACGGCCGGCGCTGTGACGGTACTCGTTGTGCCCGTCCTTACCTCACTTGTGCGTGTGGCTGTGCCAGCACATCCCGTGCATGCCCTGAGTAGCATCGTCTCTGGTGAGGAGAGCGCGAACGAGGCCTTAGAACGGCAACGTCGTGCTGTGCAGAACTCGCGTAGACGCTTCGAGGCAGCTCGTGCCCGCCGTAGGCGCGAACTTGGGCGGACCCTCTCGTCAGCCGAGTTCATTGCGCAGCGCGGGGGAGACGAACCTTCTGATGAATCCTCCAGACGCGATGCACACTGATTGTCTCAGCTAGCTTTTGTAATTAAATATGTCAGATTTTTGCAGTGCCTGCCGCTGGGGCCCGACAGGCGCGCCAATCGTATGATGGAAGCACGGACGTGACCTTGGGAAGGGTGGCCCATATGACAGACGCAGCAAAGACCTCGGCACAGGACCTCATCTTCCTCGCTCCTATCTTTCACGGGAAGATTTGGGGTGGACGTGAGCTGGAAAAGCGCTTTGGCTACAACATTCCGGGTGGCCCCATCGGTGAGTGCTGGGGCATCTCGGCACATCCCAATGGCGACTGCGTTGTCGATGGGGGAGAGTTCGACGGACAGCATCTCTCCGAGCTCTGGGCTAACCACCACGAGCTCTTTGCCGGTGCCGATGGCGATAGGTTCCCGCTGCTCATCAAGATCCTCGACGCTCGTGAGAACCTCTCTGTGCAGGTACACCCCGATGACGCCTACGCCGCCGAGCACGAGAATGGCTCGCTCGGGAAGCGCGAGTGCTGGTACGTTATCGATTGCGATCCCGGAACCCGCATCATCGTGGGACAGCGAGCCAAGAGCCGCGAGGAGCTGGCGGCGATGATTTCCGAGGGCCGTTGGGATGACATGCTCAACTACGTGCCCATTCACCCCGGTGACTTCTTCCGCATCGAGCCGGGCGCCATGCACGCCATCATGGGCGGCACGCTCATTCTGGAGACTCAGCAGTCCTCCGACGTCACCTATCGCGTGTACGACTACGACCGCGTCCAGCCCGATGGCACGAAGCGTCCGCTCCATGTGCAGCAGTCGCTCGACGTCGTCGACTACGACCAGGTTCCGCCCACGTCTGGCAAGGTAACCGCTCCCGAAAAGGATGGCGTGACCGAGCTCATGGCATGCCCCAACTTTGACGTCGAGCGCGTGCGCGTCTCTGGCGAGAAGGTCCTCTCTCAGCCCTGGCCGTTCCTGTGCCTCTCGGTTATTGATGGCTCTGGCACGGTTTGCGATGGTGCCGGTGTAGAGCACGCCGTGACCGCTGGCAACCACTTCCTGGCTCCCTCCGGTTCTGGCGATGTTCGCCTGACGGGCGAGATGACGCTCATCACCTCTCACCTGCCCGAGCGCGCGTAGTTCCAAGGCTCTGTTGTGGGGCCGGTCCACGGATGCCGTGAGCCGGCTCTTCTGGCTCTTCTTTCTTTGCTGCGATGTCAACTCCGCTCCATCGCAGGCAGCCCCCTCCCCGTTTGGGGTGCAGCTCCGGGGCTGTTGAGACATTTTCGAACGAAATTCTTTCTTTGGGACACTGTTATGTGTCCCAAAACGTCTCAACAGCCACGGCCGAGAAAGCCAAAGTGTCCATGCGGCCCAAAAAACGGCGTCCAAAGGCCTCAGCCCTCGGGCGCCGCATGCTGCCTCGTGGATGCGTTTATCGCTAAGCTGCGGGCTTTGCCCCGCCGGGGATTTCGCCACCGCAGTGCGGGCAGCGAGTGGCACCAGCCTTGACCTCCTCAAGGCAGTGCGGGCAGATAGGGGCTGCAGCCTCTTCTGCCTCTTCCTGCTCGCCGGCAAGCTTCTTTGCCTCCTCGGCGAGCTTGTTCATGCTCTTAACCAGGCAGAAGATGATAAGCGCAATGATGATGAAGTTAATAATTGCCGAAATAAACGCACCAAAGTTAAGCTGTGCGGCCCCAACGTTTACCACGAGACCAATCTCCTCGCCGCCGCCGGTGAGGCCGGAAATGAGCGGCTGGATGATGTCGCCAACCAGTGAGTTGACGATGGCCGTAAACGCGCCGCCGATAATGACACCAACTGCCATGTCCATTACGTTGCCATGTGAGATGAACTCGCGGAACTCGCCAAAGAAGCCCTTCATATTGCTCCTCTCTCCAAAGCTTGGGGCTAAGGCTGTCGTGTGACGTTTGTCTGACTAGCTAGCGGTGTCGACAGCCTTTGAAGACTCTACCATGCTGCTTCGCATTGGCGGAGCACAGCTGGTAATTGGTTATGTATGACTAGCATTACAGTCCAAGTTCCTCCGAGTCGAGCATTACGGTGAAGGGACCATCATTCACAAGGCTCACCCGCATGTGGACCCCAAACACCCCGCGACCCACGCGGCCTGCGCCCAGGTCCTTCTCGGCTAGATTGCAGAAGAACTCGTAGAGATGGCTCGCAAGCTCTGCAGGCGCCGCTCCCGTGAAGGAGGGCCTGTTGCCGTGGCGTGCATCTGCATAGAGCGTGAACTGGCTCACCACGAGAAGAGACCCGTCAACGTCCACAAGCGAGAGGTTGGTATGGCCATCCTCGTCTGCGCAGATGCGGAGCTTGCGGACCTTCTCCCACATGCGCCTGGTTGTGTCCTCGGTATCTGTTGGTCCAACGCCGAGAAGCACGAGGTAGCCTGCCCCGCAGGAACCCACCTCGTGTCCTTCCACCTCGACCGAAGCCCGCTCGACTCGCTGAATGAGCGCTCGCACGTTACCTCGACAGCCCGTAGATGTCCGAGAACTTCTCGACGAGGTAGTCCGTGTAGTAGCGCGGCTCGAAGTCCTCGCCGCAGGCCATGCGGATGAGCTGCGCGGAGTCCTTGGCGCGGCCCCAGTGCCAGATGTTGGAGCGCAGCCACTCTCGGATGGGAGCAAGATTACCTGCTGTGCAGCAGCCGTCAAAGTCCACGCCTTGGCGCACCATGGCGGCCTTGAACTGTGCACCAAAGGCGCTACCAAGCGCGTAGGTGGGGAAGTAGGCGAAGTCGCCGTCGGACCAGTGCGTGTCCTGAAGGGCTCCCTCGGTATCCGTGGGTACCTCCACGCCCAGGTACTCGCGGTAGCGATCGGCCCAGAGACCGGGGACGTCAGCGGCCTTTGCCTCGCCCGAGAAGAGCAGCTGCTCGATCTCGTAGCGCACCAGGATGTGGAGGGGGTAGGTAAGCTCGTCGGCATCGCAGCGGATGAGGCCTAGCTCCGCGCAGTTCTCGGCCATGAAGAGCTGGTGCGCTGTCATGCGTCCAAGCTGTCCGGGGAAGTGCTTGGTGAGAAGTCGCGTGAGGGGCTCGGAGAAGGCCTCGCTTCTGCCCACGTAGTTCTCGAAGAAGCGCGACTGCGCCTCGTGCATGCCCGAGCTGGTGCCGCCCTTGAGCGAGGTGAAGCGGTATGTCGGGTCAACGCTTTGCTCGTACATGGCATGCCCGCCCTCGTGGAGCATGCTGAAGACGTTCGAAAGGATGTTCTCCGGATAGACGTGGGTCGCGATGGCCACAAAGCCAATCGAGGGGCCGCCCGTGTAGGGATGCTCGGTGGAGCCAAGCCAGAGGGCGTCGGTGTCCACGCCCTCCAGGCGCATGAGGTCACGGGCGAGGTCCCACTGGCGACGCTCGTCAAAGGTGCCGTCCACCACGCGGTGGTTGGGCTTTCTCGGCGCGGCCATGCACTCCGCCAGAAGCGGCACCACGCACTTCTTGACCTGCTCGAAGAAGGGGTCATAGAAGGCGCGGCTCGTGCCGTGCTCGTACTGGTCGAGCCAGACGTCATAGGGGTCTGCGTTGGGGTTCATGGCGTTTGCCATGCGTACGCGGGCAGCCACAAGACGGTCGAGGTAGGGCTCGAAGCTGGCCCAGTCGTTTGCGGCCTTCGCTCGGCGCCAGACGTCGTTGGCCTCGACGGCAAGGCGGCAGAAGGCAGCGCGCTCGTCTGCGGGCACGCCCACCAAGGAGTCGCGATCGCGCTTAAGTATTTTGACCTGAGCGGCGCGTGTCTCGCCGATGATGCCGGAGTTGGACTCAAGGCGGTCGAGGAGGGATCCCACCTCCGGTGCGCAGAGCAGGCGCGTGGCCTCCTCGTCGAGAACGGCGGACGCCTCTGCGCGCTCCTCGGTAGCCTTGGGAGGGTCAATGGAAGGGCCGAGCGTGGTTATCTCGTCAAGGGCATAGCGCAGGGCAAAGCGCCGGTGCTCCAGCCGGTCGAGGTCTGCCATGTCCTGCTTGGGATTGGGGAGCGCCGCGTTGATCGCGGAGGGCGCGTTGTCGGTCATGATGCCTCCAGACTGCCCCAAGGGGCGCAAAGAGTCGACTGCACGAACAACGAGTGTAGCCCATGGCTGTGGGCACCCCGTGCGTTTGCCGGTAGCCGTCACGCGTACGCCGCCGATTGCGACACGCCTCGCCATTTCTGCGCCATGAGTCGTGCATGGGGCCCATCGTCGTGGGATGATAGTGCCCAACTGCTCCCTGCCACCTGTGGCTAGGGGGATCACTTGTCAGAGAGCCAACCGAGAGGGGAAGACATGCAAGCCGTCCTTGGCATTGACATTGGTGGAACCAGCATCAAGGCAGGGCTTTTCTCGCCCGAGGGCGAGCTGCTCGAGGAGCGCAAGATTCCCACGCCCGCACTGGTGAACGCGGAGGCCTTCGCTATCGTGACCGACGGCCTGACGCATCTTCTTGCAGCGCACGAGAACAACCCCGAGGACGTTATCGCCTGTGGCCTGGACATCCCCGGTCCCGTTGCCGATGACGGCAAGGTTGGCTTTCTTCCGAATATCCAGCTCGACCCCGATGGCCTTGTCGCCGCGATGAGCGCTACCTTCCCCAATGCCTCCATTGCCTTCGTGAACGATGCAAACGCAGCCGCGCTGGGCGAGCTTTGGGCCGGCGTGGCCCATGGAGTCTCGAGCTTTGTGCTTATCGCGCTGGGCACGGGCGTGGGTGCCGGCGTGGTGGTGAACGGTCGCCTGGTGGCGGGCGCGTTTGGCGCCGGCGGCGAGATTGGCCACATCACCGTTAACCCCAGCGAGACCGAGACCTGCGGGTGTGGCCGTCACGGCTGCCTTGAGCAGTACGCCTCGGCTAAGGGCATCGTGAGGCTCTACCTCGAGGAGTGCGACCATCGCGGAGTGACGCCGGTGCACGTTGAGCACGCAACCGACACTCTCTCGGTGTTCCGTGCGCTTGCCAAGGGCGACGAGTGCGCAAAGATTGCCGTCGACCAGATGTGCGAGTACCTTGCCCAGGCCATGTCGCAGGTCTCCTGCGTCGTCGACCCTGCCATGTATCTCATTGGCGGCGGCGTTGCCGGCTCGTTTGCAACCTTTGCACCTGAGCTGCGTCGCCGCTTTCAGGCATATGCCCTTCCCACCTGCAAGGACGTTGCCATCGAAGCCGCGTCCCTCGGCAACCAGGCTGCCATGTATGGCTGCGCATACGAGGCACTCGAGCTTCGCAAGCGCTCCCAGGATGGCGAGTAAGCGCGACGTTTTCATACGGTGCGAGAAGTGCGCGCCCGCACGGTGGATGCTCTGCCGCGCGGGCGCGTCCCCATGTACTGGCATACTGGCGGCGCTCGGCATGCCATTGCCCGGATAATGCGCTACCGCTCGGCGGCCCAGCAAGCTCTTCTTTCGTTTTTCTTCGCTTTACCTCAGCTACTTACGATTGTGTGATAAACTTGTGTCCTGTTTTGGGAGGGGATATGAAGGCATGACGTCTCCTCACTGGATATGGTCCTAAGGGACCGTCAGATTGGTGCAAAGTGCGCCGTAAGAGAGGGGAGTGAAGGTATGGCCGAAGACACGACGTACGACCTAATTGCCGCTACCGGTTGTCCAACGGGCATTGCCCACACCTACATGGCTAAGGAGGCGCTCGAGAAGGCCGCCGCAGCTAAGGGCCTCACCATCAAGGTCGAGACCCACGGGCAGGTGGGCATCGAGAACGAGGTGACCCCCGCGCAGATCAAGGCTGCGAAGGCCGTTATCGTTGCCGCAGACAAGGACGTCCAAGCCGAGCGCTTCGCTGGCAAACCCATGGTGAGCGTCGGCGTGACTGCCGCCATCAAGGACCCGGAGGGCCTCATTGACAAGGCCCTTGCTGCAAAGCCGCTGGGCGAGCTCACCGAAGAGGTTTCCCAGGCTTCGGGTGATGCCTCCTCTGAGGAAAAGGAGTCGGTAGGTCACATCATCTACAAGCACCTGATGAACGGCGTCAGCCACATGCTCGTCTTCGTGGTTGCCGGCGGCGTCCTCACTGCCGTCTCGTTCCTCTGGGGCATTACGTCCTTCGATTCCACCGCGGCGGACTACAACTCCTTTGCCGCCATGCTCAAGATCATCGGCGGCATTGCCATGAACCTCATGGTGCCTGTCCTCGCCGCATACATTGCCGAGTCAATCGGCAAGCGTCCGGCCCTTGTGCCTGGCTTCGTTGCAGGCATGATTGCCATTACAGGTCTGCCAGTCTCGCCTACGACCGGCCTCATTGACGCAGGCGGCACGGGCGTGGGCTTTGGCTTCCTGGGCGGCATCGTCGGCGGCTTTGTTGCCGGCTACATGGTTGTTGGCCTGGAGAAGCTCCTCTCCGGCATGCCCAAGAACCTTGATGGTCTTAAGGCCATCTTCCTGTACCCGCTGCTCTCCACCCTCGTCACGGGCCTCATCATGCTCGGCATTTCTGGTCCCATGGCTGCAATCAACACCGGCATGATGAGCTTCCTCGAGGGCCTCGAGGCCTCCGGCCCCATCGTCCTCGGCCTGGCTATCGGCTGCATGTGCGCGTTCGACATGGGTGGCCCAGTCAACAAGGCCGCTTACGTCACTGGCACTGCGCTTCTCACCGAGGCACTTCAGGCTGGCATTGGTACCGAGACCTACAGCTTTGGCACCAACTTCATGGCCGCAGTTTCCGCCGCTTGCATCGTCCCGCCGCTGATCACCTCCTTCGCGGTCATTGTTGGCAAGAAGTACTTCTCCAAGGAAGACCACGACGCCGGTATCGTCAACATCGTCCTGGGCTGCACCCACATCACCGAGGGTGCCATTCCGTTCATGACCAAGAACATCTGGCCCGTGATGCCCATCATGATGTGTGGTTCCTCCATCGCGGCAATTCTCACCATCTTCTTTGGTGTCCACGATCCCGCGCCTCACGGCGGCTTCCTTGTCCTGCCTGTCGTCGACGGCTGGTACCTCTGGCTCCTCGCAATCTTTGCTGGCGTTCTTGTTGGCGGTATTCTTTACGTCATCTTCAAGCGCAACGAATACCATAAGAACGGCGATAAGGTCGTGGAGTAAGGAGAGCGCATGAGCGAGTTCGTTCCGGCATCCCATGTCTACGTAGACAACCCTGCAACTACGGTGGACGAGGTCATGAGGTTTCTCTCTCAGACTGCAGTCTCCTATGGTGTGGCCAATGTCGTTGACAAGGTTTTTGAGGCCTTTAAAGCACGCGAGGCAGAGGGAACAACGGGGATGATGGGCGGATTCGCCATTCCGCACGCCAAGACTGCCGAGGTGAGCACCCCAACCGTCATTGTGGTGAAGTTTGCGGGTGCGGTTGAGTGGGCAACCATGGATTCCAAGCCAGTCAGCTGTGCCATCGCCCTCCTCATCCCTGATGACGGAACCCAGACGGAGCAGCTGCGTCTGCTCTCCAAGGTGGCCGTCCTCCTCATGGATGCAGACTTCCGCGAGAAAGTGCTAGCCTCCTCAGATCCACAGGAAATCGCAGGCCTCATCAACAGCGGCCTCGAGAGCTAACCGGACGGACAACCGGTCTAGGGCTCGTGCTGGGGACCCGTCGCCTGCGCGCCGGGTCCCCTTTTGTGCTTTTGCGTTGCCTGGCACGAGTGATATTCATCAAGAAGGAGCAAAGGGAAGTTCAATGATTTACACGCTTACCACCAATCCCGCCATCGACATGAACATCACCTCGGACACCATCTCGACCGAGCATGTGAACAGGACGCGCGACGCGGTCTACACCCCCAACGGCAAGGGGCTAAACGTCTCGTTTACGCTCAAGCACTATGGCGTTGACTCCACGATTCTGGGCTTCTTTGGGGGCTTCTCGGGCGACTACATCGTTCGCGAGGCTGACAAGACCTGCCCGGTGAAGCCCATCCAGATTGATGGCATCACGCGCGTGAACGTCTTCCTCACCACTCCGGAGGGGGAATACAAGTTCCCCAACGCTGGTGCGGAGGTGAACCGCGCCAAGCAAGAGGAGATGCTCTCCCTTCTCCGTGGCCTCGACGACCTGGAGTGCCTGGTCATCTCCGGGAGCCTTCCAACAGGCATCGTCCCCTCGTACTACGACGAGCTCATTGAGGTTGTGCGCGAGAAGGGCGCGGAGTTTGTGCTGGACATCTCCCACAAGCATCTCCGTGAGCTGGTGGAGAAGGAGCCGCTCCTCATCAAGCCCAACGACGAGGAGGTTGCCGCGATTTTTGGCGTGGACGTGAAGAGCGAGGAGGACATCATTTCGGCCCTTCACACCATCCATGGCGCCGGGGCTAAGAACATCCTCCTCACGCTGGGCGGCGAAGGCGCGTACTTCTTCAACGGCGAGCACGTCTGGCACGCAAATGCCGCCAAGGTTGACATGCTCTCTACTGCATGTGCCGGCGATGCCACTCTCGCTAGTTTCCTTTCGGTGTGGCTGGCCAACCGCAAGTTGGTAGAGCCGGCGCTCACGCGTGCCATGGCGACGGGTGCCAACGTGGCCATGAGCGCTGGCCTTGGGGACTTTGCCCTTGTCGACCAACTTGCTCAATCAATCCGCGTGGAAGTGGTGGAGTAGAGGGAGCCATGCAATCGTCTAATAATCCCAGAATGCTTGCCGCCGAGCGTCAGAAGTACATTCTTGATGTGATTCAAGAGGCCGGCGCCATCTCGGTCACTCAGATTTGCGAGCGTTGCGGAGTCTCTTCGGTGACTGCCAGAACCGACCTCGATGCTATGGAGCGGGAAGGACAGCTCAAACGCACCCACGGTGGAGCTGTGCCCGTCTCGCACCTCATCATTCCAGCAGTCCCACAACGCGTTCATAAGAACGCATTCGCGAAGGAGGCCATAGGACGGCGTGCCGCAGAGCTTGTCGAGGATGGTGAGACCATTCTCGTGGGTTCCGGCAGCACGACCCTGGCCTTCCTCCACTGTCTGGGCGAAAAGCGCGGCATCACAATCATCACCAACGACGTCAACGGCCTTATCTATATCGAACAGTTCCTCCCGCAGGCAACCCCCGCTTGTACGGGCGGCATTTTGGGCCGCGAGTACCGCCACTTTTCCGGGCCCATGGTGGCCTCGTCCCTCTCCGATATTTACCTTGACAAGTGCTTCCTTGGTGCCGACGGATTTGAGCCAGACTTTGGCTTCCTCACCGAGTTCGAGCGCACGGCAACCACAAAGGTCGAATTTATGCGCCACGCGAGAAAGACCATCATCATCATGGACGCCTCAAAGGTTGGAGCCGCCCGCTCATTTGTGCGCTTTGCCGCCCCCACCGACGTGGACATGGTCATCATGGACAAGGATCCGGGTGGCATTGTGGCAAAGGCTACGGCAGGGGAGGACGGCGAGAGCCGCGTAGTGATTGCGTAGCTGCAGGATCGCCGCCCGCGAGACTCCTGTGCTTCCAAGAAAAGGGTAGGTAACAGGGATGGCCCATCCGGGGAAAGAAGCAACACGGGATCGCGGGAGGAGGTCGGCCTCGCCGGGTGCGCACATGACGCGCAAGAAGGTCTTCTGTGCGCTTGCCATGGCGTTTATGGTCGCCGTAATTGTCGTGGGTTTCATTCTCGAAAACAGCGTGAGCCCCGTAGTCACAAGGCTCTTCGGAACGCTCGTCGACGCACCTTCCGAGGCTGCCGTCACGGCAACCAATGACTCTGCTAGGGAGTTGGCCAGTGAGGTCGAGTCCCAGGGGGCGATCCTTCTCGCCAATGATGGGACGCTGCCTCTCTCGGCAGACGTAACCAAGGTAAACGTCTTTGGGTGGGCATCAGTCGACTGGTTGGGCGGCGGCTCTGGCTCTGGATGCGTGACTTCGGTAGAAACCGACCTGATTTCGGCGTTGAATGACGCTGGAATCGAGACAAACACTGAGCTCACAGGCATGTACCGGGACTTTCGTGCCGCAGGAAAGCGCCCCAAGACCCTCTCGAGCAAACCCGAGGAGTCGAGCGTGCTCTACGAGCCCTCAATTACGGACCGAGAGTGTTACGCGGAGGAGCTGCTGCAAGACGCACTGGACTTCTCAGACACTGCCATCGTGGTTCTGCAGCGCTATTCGGGCGAGAGCAACGACATGCCGCTTGAGCAGTACAAGGTGTCCGAGAAGGGCGGCCCCGTCGTCACGGATGCCACCAGGACCGCGCTTGACCTCTCGACCGAGGAGGAGTCTCTTCTCGCCTACGTGGGCTCCACGTTCAAGAACGCCATCGTGATTGTGAACTCGGCAAACGCCATGGCGCTTGGGACTCTAGAGTCCACGCCTGGCATCGATGCCGTGCTGCTCGCGGGCTACACGGGCCAGTATGGCGCCGAGGCGCTGCCTAAGATTCTCCGGGGCGAGATAAGCCCCTCTGGCCGAACCGTGGACACGTACGCATACGACTTCTCCTCTGCGCCCAGCTATTCCAGCGCCAGCGAGCACGTTGGCGCCTACTCGTCGGCAGATGGGCTCTATCCTGCAGACGGCACCCAGAATGGGAACTTCTCGCTGCCCGAGGGTTACGACCGGGTCTCGTACGTGGACTACTCCGAGGGAATCTACGTGGGCTACAAGTGGTACGAGACGGCCGATGCAGAGGGCTTCTGGGACGGCGTTTCCAACGAGCATGGCACGGGCTACGAGGGAGTGGTTCAGTATCCGTTTGGCTACGGCCTCTCGTACACGACGTTTGACTGGAAGGTAATTGACTCGCCGGCGCAGGGCTCTAGGCTTGACGATGGTGCTTCGATCACCGTTCGCGTCACCAATACGGGCACCGTAGCCGGGCTTGATGTGGTGGAGCTCTACTACAGCTCGCCATATGAGGCCGGTGGCATCGAGAAGAGCTCCGTGGTGCTGGGAGACTACGCCAAGACCGGGCTTCTTGCTCCGGGGGAGTCCGAAGACGTCACGCTTTCCGTGATCGCCCGTGCCATGGCAAGTTATGACTGCTACGACTCAAATGGCAATGGATTTGCGGGGTGGGAGCTTGACCCCGGTACCTACACACTCACGCTGCGCCACGATGCCCATACTGTGGACGACGCAGATGGTGCAACGCTCGAGCTCGTGCTTCCCGAGGGCAGGCAGTTCCCCACAGACGAGAGGATCGGCGCCGAGGTCTCCAACCGTTTCACCGACGCGAACGCTGCGGATGGCGTGAGTGTTGACGGCCTTGGCCCGGGGCAGGACATCACGTACCTCTCTCGCGCCGACTTCGCGGGGACCTATCCCGCCGTCGCCTCCACGCGCGCTATGCCCGCGAGTGTCGCGGCGCTCAATCTCTACACGGCCGACGAACGTGAGGTCGACGATGCCCGTGAGGCAACGATGCCAACGACTGGCGCACGCAATGGCCTAGCCATCGAAAGGGGCGGGGTCATCACGGGGCTGGGACGTCAACTGGGGGCTAACTACAATGACCCGCAGTGGGATGCCCTTCTCGACCAGCTGTCGGCTGCCGAGATGGAGCAGCTGGTCACCAACGCCTATTCCGGCGCCTCTCCGCTTGCCTCGACGGGACGGACGTCTGAGACCCGCGAGCTTGATGGTCCGGCGCAGGTCGAGAGCTTCGTGCCAACTAACCCAGGAACGGGTTTTCCCTGCGCCGTTGTGCTTGCGCAGACGTGGAATCAAGATCTTGCTCGTCAGGTGGGGCTCGTCTCCGGGGAGCAGGCGGCACAGCGTGGGCTCTCGGGTTGGTATGCGCCGTGTGCGAACCTCCATCGCACGCCCTTTGGAGGTCGGAACTATGAGTACTACTCCGAGGATTCGCTCCTTGTGGGAAGGACCTCGGGCAACGTGGTTGCGGGAGCGCGCGACGCCGGAGTGTATTGCTACGTGAAGCACTTCGCACTCAACGATGGGGAGGCCTACGTCTATCGCGACGGCGTCTACACGTGGCTCTCAGAACAGGCGCTTCGCGAGGTTTACCTCGAGCCATTCCGGTCAATCGTGGAGGACTACGGCGGGACGGCGCTCATGAGCTCCTACAACCGTGTTGGTGCGGTGTGGGCCGGCGGGAGCGAGGCACTGCTCACGGATGTGCTGCGCGGGGAATGGGGCTTTCGCGGTGTGGTGGTGACCGACTTCTCGGACCACACGGCCTACATGAACGGCGACCAGATGCTTCGCCACGGCGGGGACCTCTGGATGCAGATGTCGGGCGGGTCTCTCAGCTCGAATCCGAGCTCTGCCAGCTATGTGAGCGAACTGCGCCGCGCGGCAAAGGACTTCCTCTATGCATACCTTGATGCGCGCGTGGCCAACGAGCGCTACGTAGACGCTTCTGGCGACCTCTCTGCCGCCCGCCCGAGAAACTCGACCATTACGACGCCTGGCTCGACAATGCTTAACGTGCTGCGTGTGGTCTCGGTGGTGCTCGTGGGCATTGCTGCCTGGCGTCTTGTAGTAGGGATTAGGAAGAGGTGTGCCGAGAAGGCCTAGATGGCAGGTTCGCCAGACCTCCGGAATGATGGCCGAGCGAAAGCAGCGCTCCAACGAGTGGCGATTGTGCTGCAAAGAGGCTCTGTGTGTCTCGGCACCTATGCATCGGGCAGAATTATTGCGCGATTTTCCAGAGCGTACTGAAGCACAACTGGTCAAATACAGAATCTACCAGGAATAACGTTCAATAATCGAGAGGGACTGGCGCCCTGTAATAGCAATACGAAAGTACAAGCGGCTCAAGATGGGATTATTGCGCGTTATTTCACGGCAGAATGAACCATAACTGGGCAAATACAGTGCTAACTAGAAATATCGTGCAATAACTGAGTGGAACGGGCACCTTGCGGTACAAAAAGCGGCCCGGACGCAGTATCGTCGTCCGGGCCGCTCGTTGCTCTGTGCGTGCGCCTACGCCTTGTTGGTGGAACCGAGGTTGTCCATGTGAGAGGCGACGACCTTGTAGATCTCCGCCATGCCGGGCTTCGAGGGCTTCTTGGGGTCGAAGTTGCCCGGGTTCTCGGCCATGTAGCCCATGAAGCCACGGGTGAAGGCCTGGCGGAGCTCGGTGGCGTAGTTCACCTTGCAGATGCCGTTCTGGATGGCCTCAGCGACCTGGTCGTCAGGCACGCCGGAGGTGCCGTGAAGAACCAGCGGCACGTCGACGCGGTTGCGGATCTCCTTGAGGACGCCCTGCTCGATGTGCGGGGTGCCCTTGTACACGCCGTGCGCGGTGCCCACGCCAACGGCGAGCGAGCTGCACTTGGTGCGGTTGACAAACTCCTCGGCCTCGTCGGGATCGGTGTAGGGGTTCTCGCCCTTGACCGCCGGGCCGTCGTCCTCCTTGCCGCCGACCTTGCCAAGCTCGGCCTCGACGGGCACGCCCATGGCGATGGCGACCTTGGTCACGCTCTCGGTGAGGGCCATGTTGTCCTCGAACGGCACGTGGGAGCCGTCGATCATGACCGAGGTGTAGCCGGCACGCAGGGCCTGCATGCAGCGGTCGAAGCCGTCGCCGTGGTCGAGGTGGAGCGCCACGGGAACACTCGCGCTCTTGGCAGCAACGCGAACCATGGCGGCAAAGTAGTCGAGGTTGGCGTACTTGATGGTGCCCGGGGTGGTCTGCATGATGACGGGGGAGTGCTTGTCCTCGGCAGCCTTGATGATGGCCATCACGAACTCGAGGTTCTCCACGTTGAACGCACCCACGGCATAGTGGCCGGCTTGGGCGTCGAGCAACATTTCCTTGGTTGTGACGAGCATCGCGCTCTCCCTTCGCGTTCCCGCTGCTAGTGCGGCGGGGCTTCCTTATCGGCAACGCGATTGTATCGTGCTGGAACGCGTGCTGGGCTTCTCGTGGATGGCGCCGATGGTTGGGCACGACAAGAGTCCGTAAGCCGTCGGTGCTCCATGGCGTCCGAATGGGCATCTTTAAGTATTGCGAAACGCAGAAAAGCAAGAAATACACTTGTGATATCTTTCTTTGAGCAAAGAGAAGGAAACACAATTCGCACACATGCAGGATGGAATCAAGATACCGGGCAACTTAATCCCGCAGGTGAGGAGGGATTGCATGACCGAGTTTGCCGAGGAGAGACGTGCGGCAATCCTCTCCATGCTAGAGAGAAACTCGTCGGTGCAGGTGGCTGAGGTGGCGGACGCGCTTGGCGTCTCCCGCGTCACTGCGCGGGCAGACCTCGATGCCCTTGCCCGCGACGGCAAGCTTCGCCGCACTCACGGTGGCGCGGTCTCCCTTTCTCGCACGCTTACGGTGTCAATCCAAGACCTCCGCGTGAACGTGAACGTCGAGGCAAAGCGAGCCATCGCACGCGTTGCCGCCACGCTCGTAGAACCTGGGCAAGCGGTGCTTGTGGACACGGGGACCACGGGGCTCGAGCTAGTTCGTGCCCTCGGCGAGCGAGGCGAGGTCACCATCGTGACGGCGGACCTCACCATCGCCGACTACGTTGACCGCTCGATGCCCTCGGCGGAGGTTGTGCTCCTGGGCGGGGCGCTTCGAAAGGGGCATCGCTACACCTCTGGTGCGGTGGCGGTCCAGGCACTCTCGATGCTGCGGCCCGACGTTGCCTTCGTGTGTCCCACAGCCTTTGCCCCGGGTCGCGGCTTTATGACCGGCTACGAGGGAATGGCCGAACTCAAGAGGGCCTTCCTAGCGTGCGCGGGCAAAACCTGCGTCCTTATGGACGCAAGCAAGGTGGGTGCCAGGGGGCTCTTCTTCTTTGGAGACGTAGGTGACGTTGACGTCATCGTGATGGAGAAGGACCCCGAAGGCGCAGTGGCCGGTTGTCTCGAGAACGTCCCCACGCAGCTGCTCCTTGCAGGGGAGTAGGGCGAGAAGGACGCAGCGCTGCTGGCTGCCTACGCCACGCGCTCCACGCGGGTTCCGTCCATGAGCCCACGAGCAACCTCCATGTCGAAGTGGCCGGTCGAGGCGGACATGCAGTTGGCGCTTGCGCATGCCATGGCGTAGCGCAGCTGCTCTGCGGGCTCCATGCCGCGTGCCATGGCCACGGCGAAGGCGCCAACCATGGTGTCACCGGCACCGACGGGGTTCACGACCTCGATCTTTGGCGCAATTCCACGGAAGGTCCCCTTCGAGCACGCCATTACGGCACCGTCGCCGCCGAGAGAGACCACTACCTGCTCGATGCCGCGCTCGTGAAGCTCGCGCGCGGCATCTATGACCTCGTCGACCGAGGAGACCTTGCGGCCCAGGATCTGGCCAATCTCGTCAGTGTTGGGCTTCACCATGGATGGGAGCGCTTCGATGCTTCTCTTGAGCGTCTCGCCCGAGGTGTCAAGGATGCAGGGCTTGCCGAGCGATCGCACAAGCTTGGTGAGGCGCACGTAGGTGTCTTCAGGGAGTCCCTTGGGGAAGCTCCCGCTCATAGTCACAACGTCCGCACGGGAGACGAGTGAGGGGAGGCGCTTCTCGAGAGTAACAAGCTCCTCCGCAGTCACCTCGCGGCCAGGCTCGAGGAACTCTGTTGAGAGGCCGTCGGGCTCAAGGACGTTCACGCAACAGCGTGTCTCGGTTGCTACCTCAACAAAGTTGTGGGAGATGCCGTCGCGGTCGAGAAGCTCGCAGAGCAGCCTTCCGTTGTTACCACCGACGAAGCCCGTGGCGAGTACGTCCTCGCCACACGTGGCAACCGAGCGTGAGGCGTTGAGTCCCTTTCCGCCAGCGTTATCAATGCACTCTGCCACGCGCATGACGGTGCCACGCTCGAGAGTGGAGGAGATGCGGTAGGCCTTGTCGATGGAGGTGTTGAGCGTGACTGTGAGAATCATGGCGTTCCTCTCTGTCTTCTGGGGTGCAAAGTTAATACCACTTGCTGAAAGAATTAGACTGGACCTGAGAGTTTGTCTGTTGGTAACAACCACTGGATATACCAGAAATACAACATGAGCATGCGTGAAAAAAACCAACAGAATAGGCTGGTACTGAGATAAAGGTACCACTACCTGCAAAAATGTGCCGTGACCGATATGGATTCTTCCGCAAACGGCATGCAGGGAGAAAAAGCCAATTTTTCTCTGGACTAATTGCGGAGGTCTTGTAAAGTGGCCTTAGTTGAAACGTGGTAATAACCAGTAACTGAGAAGTTTGGCGGGCGTAACAAAGAGGTTCCCTTCTGGAACCAAAAGGCTTCTAGCCTGAGGTGCGTGATAAGGATCCCGTCAGAGGAGGACGCGAATGGTCGGATTTGTGCTCACTGGTCACGGAGACTTCTCCGTGGGTCTTGCTAGCTCCGTCAAGATGATCGCCGGACCCCAGGAGGAGTTCGACGTTGTTCCGTTCCACGAGGACGAGGCTGGCGAGTACCCCCAGCAGCTTGCGGATGCCATTGTGGCATCGGCCGAGCGCAACGACGGCGTTGTTGTCTTCTGTGACCTTATGGGTGGCACCCCGTTCAACCAGGCAATGATGAACACCCAGGTCGTTCCTGGCGTAGAGGTCATCGCCGGCACCAACCTGCCCATGCTTCTCGAGGTCCTCACGAGCCGCATGCCCGAGTCCACTACGGAGGAGCTCGTCGACTGCGCGGTCGAGGCCGGCAAGCAGGGCGTTGTCCACATGGTTCTCACCGTTGACGACGCAGACTCCGAGGACGAGGGCCTGTAATGGACTTCTGGCAGAGCGCCCTTTCCGCCTGCACGGCGCTGCTCATCCTCATCGCGATCATGGGCGTTGTCTATGCGATTTACAGCGCGGTGAAGGCGAACAAGCAGAAGGCCTCTTTCGCCGAGCTCCACGCCAACCTCAAGAAGGGCCAGCGCGTTGCCTTCGCTGGTGGGCTTTACGGCAGGCTGGTGCGCGTTGGCGAGAAGACCTGCGGCGTCGAGGTTAAGTCTGGCGCGGTCGTTGAGGTCTCGAGGTACGCGATACAGGAGATCTCCAAGTAGCACTTCACCGCTCTTCGTAGCTGGTTCGTTCTAGTTGAGAAGGAAAACCCTCGTCTGCGGGAAGCGGGCGAGCATGAGAAAGGGGAAGCAAGCATGGCTGAGCCCAACATTCTTCTTACCAGGATTGACAACCGTCTGATTCACGGCCAGGTCGCAACGCAGTGGACGAGCACCATTGGTGCGAACCTGATCCTCGTTGCGAACGATGACGTGGCCGCCAACAAGATGCGTCAGAAGCTCATGGACATGGCCGCGCCGCAGGGCGTTGCCACCAGGTACTTCTCCGTCCAGAAGACCATCGACGTCATCCACAAGGCTGCCGCCCGCCAGCACATCTTCCTGATTGTCGAGAACCCCGAGGATGCGCTTCGCCTCGTCAATGGCGGCGTGCCCATCAAGAAGCTCAACATCGGCAATATGCACATGTCCGAGGGCAAGCGCCAGGTAGCGACCTCCGTCGCCGTGAACGACGAGGACGTTGCCGCTTTCCGTGCGCTCCAGGATGCGGGCGTCGAGCTCTCGATTCAGCGTGTTCCGAGCACACCGGTCGAGCCGACCTCAAAGCTCTTCGAGTAGCCAAGCCCTTGCAACAATCCATGTTTGGTCGTTCGCACCCGTAGGGACGGGTGCTGGCGATAGCCCTATCTCTATCCGTGGCACGTGGTACTAGGAACCATAGGAAAGGAGGAACAAGGATGGAATACTCAGCTCTCCAGGTGATCTTGGTCTTCATCGTCACATTCATCGCGGCTATCGACCAGTTCAGCTTTCTCGAGTCTCTGTATCAGCCGATCGTCACCGGCATGGTGATCGGCCTCATCCTTGGCGACGTGCAGACCGGCCTCATCGTCGGTGGCACGTACCAGCTCATGACGATTGGTAACATGCCAATCGGAGGTGCCCAGCCGCCTAACGCGGTCGTCGGTGGCATCATGGCAGCCATTCTGGCAATCACCCTCAAGCTTGACCCGAACGCTGCCGTCGCTACTGCAATTCCATTCTCCCTGCTTGGCCAGTATGGCGTGACCCTGATCTTCACGATCATGTCGCCCCTCATGTCCAAGTGCGACCAGTACGCTGCCGAGGCCAACCCCAAGGGCATAGAGCACATCAACTACCTCTCGATGTGCCTGCTCGGCCTCATCTTTGGCGTCGTCGTTACCCTGTTCTTCATTGGTGGCCAGGCTGTCGGCTCCGCCGTCGTCGCCGCCATCCCCCAGTGGCTCAGCAAGGGTCTCTCCGCAGCCGGTGGCATGATGCGCTTCGTTGGCTTTGCCATCCTGCTCAAGTTCATGATGAACCGCGATATGTGGGGCTTCTACTTCATGGGCTTCGGCCTCGCAATCATAGTTTCTGGTATCTCCAGCCTGGCGACCCCGGCTCTGCTTATTCTCGCTCTTATCGGCTTTGGCTTCGCTTACTGGGACTACCAGCAGAACACCGAGCTCAAGGGTTCCGTTGCCGTTGCTGCTGACACCGATGGAGGTGAGGAAGATGGCATCTAATGAGACCGCTCAGGCCGTCAATCGTTTCGAGGGCGTGACCGAATACCAGAACCTCACACCCGCCGCCGACCTTGACCAGAAGACGCTCAATAAGATGGCGTGGCGCTCCTGCTTCCTGCAGGCGTCCTTCAACTACGAGCGTATGCAGTCCGCAGGCTGGCTCTACTCCATCCTCCCCGGTCTCGAGAAGATTCACGCGGATAACAAGGAAGACCTCGCGCTCTCGATGACCCACAACATGGAGTTCTTCAACATCCACCCGTTCCTCGTTACCTTCGCCATGGGCATCATCCTGTCCATGGAGCAGAAGAAGGTCGACATCCCCACGATCCGCGCCGTCCGCGTCTCCCTCATGGGCCCGCTTGGCGGCATCGGCGACGCCATCTTCTGGATGACGCTCGTGCCAATCCTGGCCGGCATCACCTCGAACATGGCTATCGCGGGCAACATCTTTGGCCCCGTCCTGTTTCTCATCGTCTTCAACGTGATTCAGTTCGCGCTGCGCTTCGGCCTCATGAACTGGTCCTACAAGATGGGTATGACCGCGCTTGACAGCCTCATGGAGCACATGAAGGCATTCACCCGCGCCGCCTCCATCCTCGGCGTCTTCGTCGTTGGCTGCCTCACCGTCACCATGGGCGGCACGCAGATTAGCCTCACGATCCCCAACGGCTCCACCCAGGCCTACGTCGCGCACACCGCGACCGTCCCAAACGAGGACGTGAGCAAGTTCGAGGTCATCTCCAAGGGCTCCGACGGCACCACGCTCTCCGGCATGGTTGACGCCTCGGGCAACCCCCTGGCCACCACCGATGCCGACGGCAACGCTGTGACCGCTGGTGCGACCGACCTTGGCAATGGCATGAGCGAGGTCACCTACATGGAGACTGTTACCAAGCCCGTCACCGTTGACATCGCCAAGATTCTCGACAGCATCTGCCCCAAGCTTGTCCCGCTTGCGCTGGTCATGCTTCTGTACTACCTGTTCTCCAAGAAGAACTTCACGCCCATCAAGGGCATCGTTCTCGTGCTCATCATCGGTATCGTTGGTGCCGGCTTCGGAGTCTGGCCGAGCATCTGGGGCTAAGCCCTATAATTGCTGCGTGCCCGGGGCGGCCCGCCGCCCCGGGTGCCCGGGCCCCGGCACACGTGCGCAGCAGACTCTATGGCAATAGGCGGCGCGGGTACGCTTACGCGTGCTCGCGCCTTTTCCAGGACGGTGAGGACATGACCCCCATCTCGCGAAAACAGCCGCTCTACGACCAGCTCGTCGACCTTCTCCACGAGAAGATTGAGAACGAGATGGGTCCCAGAGACATGCTCCCGTCCGAGCGCGAGCTATGCGAGACGTACGGCCTCTCGCGCACGACAGTGCGGCTGGCCCTCGCCGAGCTCGAGCGTCAGGGCCTTGTCACCAGGCAGCACGGCCGCGGCACCTTCGTCTCGGACTCTGTGCGCGAGGCGACGAACCTCATGGGCACGTACAGCTTCACCGAGCAGATGAAGAGCATGGGAAGGGTCCCGACCACGGTGGTGCTCGAGTTCGACACTAGGGAGGCACCAAAGCACGTTGCCGCCTGCCTGGGGCTGCGCATAGGCGACCCCGTCATACGCATGAAGCGCCTGCGCGCAGCCGATGGCATCCCCATGATGGTCGAGCGCACCTACCTGCCGGCGTCCGAGTTTCTCGGCCTCTCCCGGAGGGACGTGGAGGCTCAGCCGCTCTACGACATCATGGAGAAGGTCTACCACGAGACCATCCGCGTGGCGGAGGAGGAGTTCTGCGCAAGTGTCGCTCGCAAGGATGACGCGGAGCTTCTCGGAATCGGCGAGGCGGCTCCCGTGCTCAAGCTCTACCGCACCACCTTCAACGTGAAGAACACGGCCATCGAGTACACCAGGAGCGTTGCTCGAGCCGACCAGTTCAGATACAAGGTCTCACACTATCGGGGCTAGGGAAGGCCCCCGAGAGGAGAAGAACATGTTCGAGAAGGACGAGGCGTCGCTCACGTCGATGGGTGCCCAGATCACCACCAAGGAGATCGTGCAGCAGCCGGACCTGTGGGAGGACACGCTCAAGATTTACGAGGACAACCTCGGAGCCATCGAGGACTTTCTCGCCAAGGCGCAAGGGCTGGGCGCCGCCCGCCGTACTCGCGTGATCTTCTGCGGTGCCGGTACCTCGGCGTACGTGAGCGACACCCTCGTGCCGTACCTGCGTCGCGTTGGCGACAACGAGGCCCTTGAGTTTGCGCCCGTGGCCACGACCGACGTGGTCTGCGCCCCCCTCGACTATGTGCGTCCCGAGGACCCCACGGTCATGGTGTCCTTTGCGCGTAGCGGCAACAGCCCCGAGAGCGTGGCCGCCTACGAGCGCGTGGGACAGGTTGCCAAGGATCTTCTCTATCTCAACGTGACCTGCGCTCCCGAGGGCAGGCTCACCCAGGAGTCCAAGGACGACAAGCGTGCGCTCACGCTTCTCATCCCCCGCGCTAACGACAAGGGCTTTGCCATGACGGGCAGCTACTCCTGCATGCTGCTCCTCTCGGCGCTCATCTTTGACCAGGCTTCCATCGAGGACAAGCGCGCCTGGGTCGCCCGCGCCGCCAAGATGGGTCGCGAGGTCATTGCCCGCGAGTCCCAGATTAAGGCGTGGGTCGACCGCGACTTTGACCGCGTGACCTACCTGGGCTCTGCGTCGCTCTCCGGTCTTGCCCGCGAGGGGCAGCTCAAGATCCTGGAGCTCTGCGCCGGCCGCATTGCCACTTCGTTCGACTCCTCGATGGGTTATCGCCACGGGCCCAAGTCCTTTGTCAACGATAAGACCCTCGTGTTCGACTTCGTGAGCAACGACCCCTACACGCGCCAGTACGACCTCGACATCCTGAACGAGATCAAGGGCGACGAGATCGCGCTTGCCACCGTGGGCATCCAGCAGAGCACTGGCAGCGACTTTGTGGGCGAGAACTTCTCGTTTGACGGCGAGGTGCTCCTCCCCGAGGTCTACCTTGCGCTTCCGTACGTGATGTTCGCGCAGACCGTCGCAATCAACGCCTCCGTCAAGGTTGGCAACACCCCCGACGCCCCGTCGCCCACCGGCACCGTGAACCGCGTGGTCAAGGGCGTGACCATTCACCCGTTTAGCCTGTAGTCCTGTTGTGGTGCGGGGAGCCTGGGATATACCTCGGTTAACTTATCCCCGCACCGAGGGCTTTGCCCTGGAAGGAGAGATCATGGCAACGTATGCGGTTCATGCCGCTCACTTCGTTCTCCCCGGTAGGCTCACCGGAGAGGGTTACCTCACCATCGCAGACGGCCGCTTTGGTTCTTTCACGACCGAGAGGCCGGACTGTGAGATCGTAGACTACGCAGGTGCCTACGTTGGAGCCGGTCTTGTTGACACCCACATCCACGGCTTCCACAACCACGCGACCACCGACATCGATCCCGCAGGCATCAACGATGCCTCCGTTGCACTCGCGCAGCGTGGCACCACTGCGTGGCTGCCCACCACCTTCACTGACTCGGTCGAGAACATCGGCAACCAGTGCGAGGCCATTGCAGACGCGGTGAACGCGCGCGAGGATGGCTTCTTGGGCGCCCGCATTCCGGGCATCTACCTGGAAGGTCCCTTCTTTACCGAGAAGCACAAGGGTGCCCAGAACCCCAAGTATCTCGTGCCGCCCTCATACGACGATTTCGCAGGGTGGCAACGCAGGGCCCGCGGCCTCATCTGCAAGAGCGCTCTTG
>ERZ773013.203-NODE-203-length-37911-cov-40.164148_pt1 | contig 37911 bp, 33 predicted proteins | sample MGYA00511670_ERZ773013 | MGnify/ENA primary metagenome ERZ773013 (study PRJEB29015, sample SAMEA2738120) | human oral metagenome | biome: human oral; feature: human-associated habitat; material: saliva | place: China | collected 2257 ... | reverse complement strand
CCCTACGTGTAAGGAAATAAGAACACATGTGTGGCTCCTCACCAAACATCAAAGCGTCCAATGCAATACCATACTTTTGAGACAACTTATACAGTCTACTAACCGACAAGTCGTTCTCTCCCGCTTCCATCTTTAGATATTTATCCTCCGTGACACCGCAGGTTTCTGCCATTTCCTGTACTGAGAGGTCTAAAGATTCACGTAATCCTTTTAATCTTTCGCCTATTTGCTTTATCGCTTCTTCCATAATTCAACATACTACTTTACTCTCCGCAAAAGTAATAAATAAAATCATATCGGCATTAAAAAGTAACAAGTATTCGATAAAATAAGCATTAAATAATTAAATTTATACACACTTGTAGGATGTTTGTGCATGTAAATAGTAACTTAAAAGTGTAATCTGACAAAGCTAAATGACCCTACACAGAAATAGAGGATATTTATAAAAGAAGAAGGAAGAACCCTGAACATGCACGCAGAAAATGTAAAGATATTTCGGAGAACATTTCCTTCTCCATTCGAAGAGAGCCTCAACTTGTTTCAAGAAGACGCCCTTCTTCATCCAAGAACATGCCCTTCAAGAAGCAAGAAGACGCCTTTCTTGGAGCAAGAAGGGCGTCTTCTATTTCGTTATTCACAACATACTGATTACTTGTGGGTTACAGATTCTATTATAAGAGATAGTACACTCCTATTTCGAAGATACTTGTCGAGATCAACTGTAATAGTTTTTTACGCTTCACCTAAGTCCTCCGAAATATGGAGTAGCGACCAAGCTACCACTAAGAAGATAGGATAAGCCATAAATAAAGCTCGTTGCGTAAAGCCCTATTCAAAGGAAATACGCAACGAGCTAACGTCGTATATAGTTGATTACTTCCTACGTCTTATCCTATCTCTGGGATTACGTAAGACAAAGCATCCAGCACTTGCCCACGAGTAGAACCCTCACGAAGAGCGATGAAGATGGTATCATCTCCAGCAATAGAACCTAAGATGTAAGGAGAATCCAAGTTATCAATATCGTATGCAATAGCACTGGCATAACCAGGGCGCGTCTTGACAATAGCCAACTGACCAGAGATGTTCACCGAGATATACCCACTTCTCTGCAACATCTCAGTTGCCTTACGAGGCGTTGTCACACGTCGGTACATTGTTTCATTTGGTAGAACATAAACGTACTTACCGTTCATTGAAGCCGCCTTTGCCACCTTCAACTGTTTTAGGTCACGACTCAACGTAGCCTGCGTCAGCTTAAATCCCTCTTGTTCCAATACCTTCAATACTTCTTCTTGGGAACTTAGTTCCATACTTGAAATAAGCATTTTCAATGTTTCAAGTCTACTGTTTTTTACCTTCATAACCCGTATATAAATTCTAATTCAGCTGCAAAAGTATGCATTTATACCGACATGTGCAAATAAAAACGTATAAATCAAGAAGAAAGAGTATTATTATACTGTATTATACTGCATAAATACTCAATAATAAAACATACGTATTTCCAACCTTATCTCCACCTATCAGTCATCCTGTCACATAAAGTCTCTTAAAGCTAACCTTGTTGTTATAACCATCTAAAAGCTTAGCGACGGAACAAGAAAACAGAGGAACATGTATCTACAAAACATCAGAAGAATTATGTAACCCCCATGTGAAGCTTACCTATAAGACACCTGTTACACCATAATATATATACCCCCGTCATTCTGTCAATATCTTACGTGCATGGAGAACACTCTCTTCCGTAGGAGGTTTCACGTCTGTGAGTTTATAAGGAATGCCCAACTGCTCCCATTTATAGACTCCCAAGTCATGGTAAGGCAGCACCTCAACACGCTCCACATTGCTTAACGTGTCTATGAAAGAACGAAGTCTGTGCAACGACTCATCGTCGTCATTAATACCAGGGACTAAGACATGTCTTATCCACACAGGTTTATGAATATCCGACAGATAACGTGCACAATCTAAGATATTCTCATTCTCCCACCCCGTAAGCCGTTTATGGGCATCATTGTCAATATGCTTTATGTCTAATAAGACTAAGTCGGTATATTTCATTAATGCTTCAAAAGCCGAGAAACGACCATCCTTTCTGCTGAAAGGTTGGGCAGAAGTGTCAAGACAAGTATTGATACCTAAGTCCTTAGCCTTATGGAATAGCTCGGTCAGAGGCTGTATCTGTAGCAGCGCCTCACCCCCACTCACCGTGATGCCACCCTTCTCACCCCAATAGCTGCGGTATCTAAGTGCTTGTGAAAGGACATCATCAACAGAGCGGAGGTTACCCCCCGCCCTGTCCCATGTGTCTGGATTATGACAGTACTGGCACCGCATAGCACATCCTTTAAGGAAGATGACGAAACGAATACCAGGCCCATCAACCGACCCAAACGACTCTACAGAATGTACCCGTAGCATTGTCTCGGACGTCGGCAAATCCGATAATTCAATATGTTGACTATTCACTTTACATTGATCCATGTGCTCGACGAGCAATAACGTCCATCTGCTGCTCACGTGTGAGGTCGATGAACTTCACAGCGTAGCCACTCACACGGATGGTAAAGTTAGCATACTCCTCCTTCTCAGGGTGCTCCATACAGTCGATTAGTTTGTCTACACCAAAGACGTTCACGTTCAGATGGTGTGCACCACGGTCGAAGTAGCCATCCATAACACCCACGAGTGTGTTGACACGTTCCTCGTCATTGTGGCCGAGAGCGTCTGGACTAATCGTCTGAGTGTTTGAGATACCGTCAAGCGCATACTCGTATGGGAGCTTGGCAGTTGAGTTCAACGATGCTAACAAGCCATTCTGCTCTGCGCCATAAGACGGGTTAGCACCTGGCGCAAGCGGTGCACCAGCTGGACGACCATCTGGCATATTACCTGTAAACTTACCATATACCACGTTTGAAGTGATGGTAAGGATACTTGTTGTAGGTTCAGAGTGACGATAGGTGTGGTGTTTACGAATCATATCCATGAAGGTCTTTAACAACCATACTGCTATATCGTCAGCACGATCATCGTCGTTACCATAACGAGGGAAGTCACCCTCCGTCTTATACTCTATTGGGAAGCCAGTCTCATCACGTATGATGTTCACTTTAGCATACTTGATAGCCGAGATTGAATCGACCACATGACTGAAGCCAGCGATACCCGTTGCGAAAGTACGACGTACGTCTGTATCGATGAGAGCGAGCTCTGCAGCCTCATAGAAATACTTATCGTGCATGTAATGGATGAGGTTCAATGTGTTTACATAGACACCCGCCAACCACTCCATCATATCCATGAAGCGAGGCATAAACTCCTCGTAGGTAACAACATCACCCTCTATCGGACGGTAAGCAGGTCCACACTGCTCACGTGTCTTACTGTCAACGCCACCACTAATAGCGTATGTAAGACATTTAGCAAGGTTTGCACGAGCACCAAAGAACTGCATCTCCTTTCCTGTCTGGGTAGCAGATACACAGCAACAGATAGAGTAGTCGTCGCCCCAGATTGGTCGCATCACATCATCATTCTCGTATTGTATAGAGCTGGTAGAGATAGATATCTTCGCAGCATAGTCCTTGAAATGCTTTGGAAGACGTGAGCTATAGAGCACGGTGAGGTTAGGCTCTGGTGAAGGACCCATATTCTCAAGTGTATGAAGGAAGCGGAAATCATTCTTAGTCACCATTGAACGGCCGTCCATACCTAATCCTGCCACCTCGAGCGTAGCCCATACAGGGTCGCCAGAGAAGAGCTGGTTGTATGAAGGAATACGTGCAAACTTAACCATACGGAACTTCATAACCAAGTGGTCGATAAGTTCTTGTGCCTCTTTCTCCGTTAGTGTGCCTTCTTTGAAGTCTCGTTGAATGTAGATATCGAGGAAGGTTGAGATGCGACCCACCGACATCGCCGCACCGTTCTGGGTCTTTATGGCTGCTAAATAGCCAAAGTAAAGCCACTGAACAGCCTCATGTGCATTGTTAGCAGGCTCAGAAATGTCATAACCATAGATGGCTGCCATCTCCTTCATCTCCTTGAGAGCCTTTATCTGCATAGAGATCTCTTCACGTAAACGGATTATCTCTTCAGTCATCGTACCGTCTCCACAGTTGCGAAGATCCTTTGCTTTCTCGTTGATAAGGAAGTCTACACCATAAAGTGCAACTCGACGATAGTCACCAACGATACGTCCACGACCATAGGTATCAGGGAGTCCTGTAAGAATATGGTTGTGTCTTACAAGTTTCATCTCGTCTGTATAAGCATCGAAGACACCATCGTTATGTGTCTTACAATACTTTGTGAAGATTTCATGTAGCTTTTCAGAAGGTTCATAACCGTAGGTTGTGCAAGCTTGCTCAGCCATCTTGATACCACCATACGGCATAAACGCACGCTTCAGAGGTTTATCAGTTTGTAAACCAACAATTTTCTCCAAATCCTTGGTTCCTTCTCCGATGTAGCCAGGGCCGTAGGCAGTCATACTGGAAACGACCTCGGTCTCCATGTCTAACACACCATTCTTAGCACGTTCCTGCTTTTGCAGCTCTTTGAGCATACCCCAAAGTTTGTTTGTTGCGGCTGTAGGTTCTTCAAGGAATGAAGCATCACCATCATAACTTTCGTAATTATCTTGGATAAACTGACGCATATTGACTTCGTCGAGCCACTTTGTACCAGTGAATCCTCTCCAGGCTTTTTTCATAAATGTCTGTTTGTTACGTTGTGAAATATTTAATACTTTTAGCTATAACACATCATACTTACAAAGTACTATGTATTACAGTGACCAAAGTTAGGCAAAAAAAGCGTAATAGCAAGTAATTGAACACATTATTATACATAAAATACATAAAAGTAGGTATGCCTTTCGTAAAGTCGAAGCGAAAATGATAATAACACGTAACCCACCTTATTATATAAAGCAAAAACCATAATATCTAAAAAAATGAAAAAACATGTGCTACATTTGTCAGTATCTAATCTTTCCATTATCTTTGCGACTGAATGGCATGACATTTGTACATTCAAACATAGATGGCCCATTTCTTTTGAGCCAATAACCCATTGATAACAAATTAAAAAGAATGAATATGAACTTTGACAATTTCACAAACGTAACAAACACACAAGAGCGTGACTTAGAGATGTCACGTGTCTTCCCTTCCTTAATGCGTAAGGTTTATATATGGATGACGATGGCACTTGCTATCACTGGCGTCGTAGCATACGGTGCGGGTAACTCTCCTGCGCTCATCCAGTTCCTCTACATGGGTAGAGGTGCTATGATTGTCATGGCATTAGTAGAGTTTGGTATCGTCTGGTATCTCTCTTCACGCATTGACAAGCTGTCTCTCACAGCAGCAACAATATGGTTCATTATCTTTGCTACTGTCAATGGACTCACATTAGGATGGATTTTCGCTGCCTTCTCATCAGTGGTCATCACGAAGACATTCCTTGTAACAGCAGGAACCTTCGGAGCAATGGCGTTGATAGGTTCTACTACTAAGAAGGACTTGACGAAGATGGGGGGTATCCTCTTCATGGCCCTTATCGGTCTTATCATTGCAGGTCTTGTGAACATCTTCCTAAAGAGTGCAATGTTCGATTTCATCGTAAGTGGTATCGGTGTACTTGTCTTTACAGGACTTACTGCATGGGACGCTCAGAAGATTAAGCGCAACCTTCAGATGGCACCAGATGCTGACGAGGGTGCTCAGAAGATAGCACTCCTTGGTGCATTGAGCCTCTACCTTGATTTCATCAACCTCTTCCTCTATCTTCTCCGTTTCTTCGGTAACAACAGAAACTAATCAGACAAGAGAAATAAACATCTAAGGACAGCCGCAATTCGGTTGTCCTTTTTTTATTGTACCACGCAAAGGAGGACATGCGTTCTCCATCAGTTCCTTATTTCTTGACCGTAGATATAACCTCAAAACACCAAGATGAGGTTTATTTTCAGTTGCTGTCATATTTAATATTTAGCGTAACCGTCCTATTATCTAACGACTTACACAGCCAAAAAGGATAACAGATATAACAGGAAAAAATATTTTTTTGCAAATTGAGCTATCAGTAGTGACTACTCTCATCACACATGAAAATTGAAAGAGAGCATGCCTTTTCAGAACGCTTAGACTATGGATAACTAATAAAAACATCCTCAGACAAGTTTATTCGTAACGCCTTACTCACTCTTAGTATTAGGTCATCATCTGGCTTCCCTCCCCTCATCTATCAATATCCGAACATCTCGGACACCTTGTCCGGAGGCTTCGGACAAAGTGTCCGGAGGCCTCGGACAGATTGTCCGAAGGCTCCGGACACATGATGAAAACGACAGATAGCAACCGTATTTCAGCTTACAGAGATGGGAAGAGACCACATATACCAAACAAGCACAGGGTTAATACTATTTCAAGTACACGTTGAAGGCAGTTTTCTTAATAATTATATACATAATAACACACTAAATATTAATCAAAAGAGACCCATCATTAACCCAATTTTAAATAAAATTTAAAGAAAATAGAAAGCCCTAATTAAGCTTGTGTAATCAAAAAATAATCAATACATTTGCACTTATAAGAAATATTATTAATTACTAAAATCGTATGAAAAAAAGTATCTTTAGCGTATGCGTTAGTGCCCTACTCTTATTAGGTTCCATGCCTGCAATGGCACAGTTCAACATTGGTAAAGCAGCAGGTGGTGCTACGAAAGTGCTAAAAGCAGTCACATTAACAGATGCCGACATGGCAAAGTATGTAAAAGAGTATATTGAATGGATGGACGAGCACAACCACGTTTGTGACGCAAATAGTCCTTACACGAAGCGTCTGAATAGACTGACAAAGGGACTGACATCGGTTGAAGGCATCCCTTTGAACTTTAAGGTGTACTATGTTATAGACGTTAATGCCTTTGCTTGTCCTGATGGTAGTGTTCGTGTCTTCTCTTCTCTGATGGACGCAATGACCGATGATGAGTTGTTAGGTGTTATCGGACATGAGCTTGGACACGTCGCACACAAGGACTCAAAGAAGCGATTCCGCACAGCTTTGCTTACCTCTGCCTTGAAAGACGGTATCTCTTCAACCAACGGTGTGGCTTCATCTCTTAGCCAGTCACAGCTTGGCGACCTTGGTGAGGCTCTCCTTCAAGCTAACTATTCACAGAAACAAGAGAGTAAGGCTGACGCCTACGGCTATGATTTCCTCAAGGAGAACGATAAGAACCCATGGGCTATGGCACTTGCATTCGAGCGTCTCAAGAAGTTAGAAGAGGATGCTGGCGTTCAAAAAGATAGTAAATGGCAGCGCATGTTCTCATCTCATCCAGACCTCGACAAACGTATCAAGACTATGAGTAAGCGTGCTGAGAGAGATGGATTCACCCGTCCTGAGAACAAGATGCCAGAGAAGATTGTACGTGAAGAGCCTGCACAGACTCAGCAAACAACTGAGAATACGGTCAGCAACCGCACTCCAAGAAAGCAAACCGTTGGTAAGCGCCCAGCTGGCAAACGCCCTGTAGGCAAGCGTCCTGCACGTCCTGCACACAGACGTAGATAATAATTACCTGTTTGTTCGTGGCTTTCTGTCAACGAACAAACACGAAAAAGAGAGGGTATCAGAAAGCCTGTCGGAAGGACAATGGCATATCTGATACCCTCTCTTACTTTATGTTGTCTTGAAAGAGATAAACTCTATCCTTTCACTAAAACTGATTCTCAACAATATCGGATAGTACATCCTTTATATCCAAACCGGCTGCTCGCACCTGTTGAGGGATGAAGCTGGTAGCTGTCATACCAGGAGTAGTATTGATTTCGAGCATGTTGATGACATCATTACCGTCCTTATCCTTTGAAATGATATAGTCAATACGGATGATACCATTGGCATGAAGGATGTCATAGATGCGACTGGTCTCGGCTGCTACACGCTTAGCTGTCTCCTCAGACATACGGGCTGGGGTGATTTCCTCAACCTGACCGTTATACTTAGCATTGTAGTCAAAGAACTCGTTGCTGGTTACTACCTCCGTAGCAGGGAATACAACAGACTTATTCTTAGTCTTATAAACACCCTGAGAGATTTCCATTCCATCCATGAAAGCCTCTATCATCACCTCATCACTCTGCATAAAAGCAACACGAAGAGCTGGTGCTAACTGGTCGATATTCTTCACCTTTGACACACCAAAGCTACTTCCATCAGAAGAAGGCTTAACGAAGCAAGGCATACCAAGGCGCTTTTCTATCTCTGCCTCATCGTACTCTTCACCACGACGGAGCAAGATGCTGTCTGCTACCTTTATCCCAAAGTTGCGTAGATAGTTATTAAGAACATATTTATCAAAGGTCAAAGCCTCAACCAACACACCTCCTGTTGAGTAAGGAAGATGGAGAAGGTCGAAATAGCCTTGCATTACCCCGTTCTCACCAGGTTGTCCATGAATTGTAATATAAGCATAATCAAACTCTGTACGCTTACCGTTCATGACAAAAGAGAAGTCGTTCTTATCGATTGAAGCCAGACTTCCATCAGGTAATTCGACATTCCAATCGAGACCTCTTACGTCTACTATATATATATTGTAACGCTCCTTATCAAAGAAAGAGTATAACCCTTGTCCTGAACGCATAGATACATCATGCTCTGATGAGTCGCCACCACAAACGATAGCAATTGTACGCTTTAATTCTTTCATTGTGCCTTTTTTATTTTTATTCCCTCTTTTCCCTTGCTGAGAAGGATATTTTTTATTCCCTTCGTAGGGCTTATTTGGGTTAATATTATTTCAATCTTTATGAATAGTCAATGGTATGGACGAATTAAAATCCTACTAACAAGCGATTTACCCAACCATCAACTCTGAGTTTCATTACTCATCTACTTGTTTGCTTGCTAAGCCTCCAACGTAGCTTCTCCATTTCTCTATCAATGTGGCAAGGTCGTTTGGAAGCTCACTCGTAAAGTCCATCTGCTCGCCCGTAACGGGATGAACGAATCCTAACGTCCGTGCATGGAGTGCTTGACGGTCGCAGATAGCAAGACAGTTATGGATGAACGCCTTATAAGAACTCGACCGTTGCCCACGCAGAATCTCCGTTCCTCCATAACGCTCGTCCCCGAACAAAGGATGACCAATATGTTTCATGTGTGCACGAATCTGGTGTGTACGCCCCGTTTCAAGGATACACTCGATAAGTGTTGTATAACCGAAACGCTCAATGACACGATAATGTGTGACAGCAGACTTACCGATCTCCGAATCAGGAGGGAATACTGTCATCCGCAATCTATCCTTCGGATCGCGCGCAATGTTCCCTTCGATGCGCCCTTCATCATCTGTCAGATTACCCCAAACAAGGGCATTATAGCTGCGATGGGTTGTCTTATTAAAGAACTGTTTACCCAAGGCTGTCTTCGCATCAGGCGTCTTTGCAATCACCAAAAGGCCACTCGTGTCCTTGTCTATCCTATGTACCAACCCAACCTCAGGGTCATTAGGGTCGAAGGAAGGCATGTCCCGCAGATGCCAAGCCACTGCGTTGATCAATGTACCATGGAAGTTGCCTGCTCCAGGATGTACGACAAGACCCGCCGGCTTGTTTACTACCATCAAGACATTGTCCTCATAAACAATATCTAAGGGTATATCCTCTGCCTCTATCGTATTATCATGCTTTGGGCGGTCGAGCATTAAGGTGATAACATCCTCTGGACGCACCTTATAATTACTCTTCACTGGTGCATTATTCACATGGATATACCCAGCATCAGCAGCCTTCTGAATACGGTTACGACTGGAGTGTTGCATCCGTTCGAAGAGGAACTTATCAATACGGACAGGCTCTTGCCCTTTGTCTACCACGACACGGAAGTGCTCATACAATGTTCCCTCCCCTTCTCCACTGCCTTCAGTAGGAAGGAGATCATCGTTAAGCTCATCGTCAAAAACAATCTCTTCTTCTGTTGTCATCGTAAACTACTCTTTTGATCTAACCGAAGATGGGTCAGCAGGTAAGCCCGACTGTGAAGAAGGACCCGAACTATTAGCGCCCGACCTTCCACGGCTATCTTTTATCTCGTTGCCATTCTCATCAACAGGCACCTCTACATATTCCTCTACCTCATCGTATTTAGGAACCTTCTCTTCTACTTCCACGTCTTCATACTCAGGCTCATTCAGTCCTGCCGTATCAGAGATTTGACGTGTACCATCACCCACCTGTAAGACAATCACAGCATCAGATGGAACACGATCGCCTGCTTGTACATGCTTACCATTAACTAAGATGCCATAAATCCAGTCTTTCTCACCAGGGATATATTCTGGTTCACCGACCTTAAAGCCCATAGAGAGCAACTGAGCCTGCGCCTCACGAAGCGAGTTATTATCAATAATATCAGGGATGACAAGCGATGGAGCGCTCGCAGCATTAATCGTTACATAGATTACATGGGTAGACTTAACGCGCTTACCACCTGCTGGCGATTGTTCAAGAATACAATCAGCAGGAAGCTCCTTCACATATCCTGTATCCGTAACCTCGATTGTCAGTCCTACTTTATCCATAATATCCACAGCATCATCATACTGCTTATGAATAACATTCGGTACGACGATAGACTCACCATGAAGTGTATAATAGTCAAGCCCAAACCTGACTCCTATCGAGAGTATCAGCACAAGGATGACAATAGCAAGGATATTACCCCAGATATATGTGCTGTTAAATTTGTGGAAGAATTCTCTTGATGTCATTCAACTTGTCTCTTTTTCTTCTAACTAATCAACTCGTAGTATTCTCAAATAACTTGTTTACTCGTTTACTTGTCAACTCGTAGTATTCTCAAATAACTTGTTTACTCGTCAACCTGTCAACTTGTCTACCTACCAACTCACCAACTTGTCAACTCATAATTCTATCTGGCAAAGTTAGATAAAAAAACGGAAAGAAGCAAAGAATACTCTCTACTTCTTTCCGTTTTCACCTATTTCCTCATTAAGGACAGGCGTACTCATTTACTTTCCATGATGCTCGTCAGAAACAGTTAACTTCTTACGACCCTTGGCACGACGGGCAGCTAATACGCGACGACCGTTCTTTGTTGCCATTCTCTCGCGGAAACCATGCTTGTGGACACGGCGACGATTGTGCGGCTGAAATGTTCTTTTCATTTTCTTATCCTATTTTATTGTTATTATGCAAATTATAAGAGCAACAGGATAAAACCTGCCATTATGGGCTGCAAAATTACTTAATCTTTTTGAATTAACCAAGAAAACAATGATTTTTACGCCCTTTATTTATGTTTTTTTCCATATTTTCTGTAACTTTGCACCGCATTAGTGAGATATCAACGTATAAAAATAATAAATTAGATATTAACAGATTATGATTAATTCACAGGAAATCAAGATTGGAACATGTATTCGTCTTGATGGTAAAATTTGGACTTGCATCGACTTCCAGCACCGTAAGCCAGGCAAGGGTAACACCGTTATGATCACAAAGTTGAAGAATGTTGCTGACGGCCGTGTGCTTGAGCGTACCTTCCAGGTTGGTTTCAAGCTTGAGGATGTTCGTGTTGAGCGTCGTCCTTATCAGTACCTCTATGAGGATTCAACTGGTTACATCTTCATGAATCAGGAGACTTTCGAGCAGATTCCTATCTCTAAGCACCAGATTACTGGTTCTGACTACATGAAGGAAGGTGACGTTGTAGAAGTTGTTACAGATACTTCTGATGGTACAATCCTCCTCGCTGAGATGCCTGTTAAGACTACTTTGACAATTACACACAGCGAGCCAGGTGTAAAGGGTAACACTGCAACAAACGCAACAAAGCCTGCTACGCTTGAGACTGGTGCTGTTGTTCGCGTTCCTCTCTTCATCAACGAGGGTGAGGTTATCCAGATTGACACTCGCGATGGTAGCTACTTGGGTCGTGTAAACGCCTAAGTCCTGCCTGTCAACAGACAGACTATCATTAAACATTATATAAGATAGGATGTGTCAGGTGACTGGCATATCCTATTTTTTTTCTTCCTATATATAGAGTACTAAAGACTTTCTAAAGATAGAGAAGCTATTAAGTATCTTACAAGAATAGTTTTATTTTAATTTGCTGTCACTTTTAACATTTCACTTAACCCTACTGTAAGCTAATGAGTTAAGCAATGATTTAAAATGATAGCAGTGACAGCAAAATTAGATTTATTGAAACACCTTGCCTACTGTACATATAGATAGATTACATAAAGAGCATTCAATTATCACAGAGATAAGCATTTAAACAGATTAATAAACCTATACAAAATGGAAGACTATAACCTACGCCTTGACAAAGAAGTTTTCCCTAAATGGAAAGCAGAACTTAAAGAAAAGGAAGAAGTTCCTTTACTTGACACAAATGGAGAACCAATCTTTACATGTGATGGGATTATGTGGAAAAATAACGTGTCAAAGGAGGAACTATACAATAGCTGGGAGAAATCTGATAGACGTATTCTATTCTTACTAAAAGACCAACCTTCAAAAACAAATGATGACACTCGTTTCTGGCTTAAGGATGTGCCAGATGACTCTGAAGACAAACGTAAACTAAAAAGCAAGAACCGCAATTTAGAAGTTCAATTCCTATGTCGCATAGCTAATCTACATTGGGGACTTTCTAAGGTAAACAGAGATGAGGAAGAACAGTGGTGGCTGCCAGAAATAAAGATGCACTTTGATAAACAGAAAGAGTTTTTCAACACACAACCTTTTGCTTTTGTTGAATGTAAAAAACAACCTGGTAGCACAAAATTAGCAACAAAGGTACTGGGACACCACCTTCACACTTACAGACATCTTCTAAAGAAAGAGGTTGAAATACTCAAGCCAAACATCATTGTTTGCACTAATTCTAAAATATATGCTACGGTCAGAGAAATGTATCCTGCCGAGGAGATTCACGAATTTGATGGACATAAAAGTTTATGTGTACATTTTAATAAAGAGGCAAAAACCACTACCGTTATTCTATGCTCTTATCACCCCAGTGCCAGACATAGCGAAGAAAATAACTATGAGGGAGTCATGTACCACTACAGAGAATTTGTAAAATCAAAGTTTTTTGACTACTTAAAACCTCTGTCAGAATGATAGACTATAACCACAAATAAGTTCAGCTTCGTCTACAACAATATGTTTACATCTAATTATCAAGGGTTAATTCACATTATTAACATGATATCCTAACTACCTAACAACTGCTTCCTCAATAACAGAAGAGCAACGAACACGTATTATTTTCATGAACAAAAAGAATTATTTTCACGACAAGAAATATTTTTCTTCATGAAAAGAAATATTTTTTTTCATGAAAATAATTCGTATCTTACCTGTTAATCATATCAAAATACCCACTAAGTTGCAACACAATAAGGCTAAATTTTCTATACAAATAACGTCCCATTCCATGTTATTACTAATCTTTTGTTCTTCTGTTACTATGTCTCAACACATCCCCTACTACTCTGTTACCCTGTCTTAAGATTACCCTGTCTCCCACACTATATCAAATTTCTTAATTCAAAATTCACATATATGCTACTTTTGCATTACCTTTGCGGATATGGAAAATATGAACCTTGGGGCAGACGTGAAGCCCGTTAACTATACTATCAACGTAAGGGGACAGCTCCTCGACTTGAGTCATCCGCTCGTTATGGGTATCATGAACGTGACACCAGACTCTTTCTTTGCCGGCAGTCGGGTACAGACAGAGGAGGCTATTCGCCAACGTGCGCATGAGATTGTGGCTGAAGGGGCAAAGATTATTGACGTTGGAGCTTGCTCTACTCGTCCCGACAGTGACCCTGTCAGTGCCGAAGAGGAGATGAATCGATTAGCTTTTGCCCTCCCTATCATCCGAGAAGCAGAGCCAGAAGCCATCATCTCTATTGATACCTTTCATGCTTCAATAGCTCGCCGCACCGTTGAAGAGTTTGGAGCCGACATCATCAACGATGTTGAAGAAGGTAAAGACCCAGAGATGTTCCCTACTGTCGCCGAATTAGGTACACCTTATATATTAATGTCTACGGCAGCCAATCTACACGATATGCTCATCAATTTCTCACGTGAAGTACAAGAGTTGCGCGCCTTAGGACAGAAAGATATTATCCTCGACCCTGGCTTTGGCTTTGGCAAAGGAGCCGTAGACGGTAATTATACCTTGTTGAGTGTGATGGAACGACTGCAGGTAATGGAACTTCCCCTGCTCGTTGGCATCAGCCGCAAACGTATGATTCATCAGCTTTTGGGCATAACAGCAAATGAAAGTCTTAATGGCACAACGGTCCTGAACACTATCGCCCTCATGAAAGGAGCCAACATTCTCCGTGTTCACGACGTTCGTCCAGCTGTTGAAGCGGTGAAAATCGTTGAAGCAATGCGCCAAAATGCTGAGCAATAAGCGTTATTTAACACATTATTTATAAACCAATAGATAACCCACACTTCACCCAATATTAGCATACCGACCCAACATACTATCAGAAGTCGCGATTGTGAAACAGGGAGTTGCTTTACTATTATGTTTTTCCCATTTGGAATAAAAGATGTAATCGACATCGTGCTGGTAGCACTGATGCTCTACTATATTTACCGATTGATGAAAGAGTCACGCTCACTGAACATCTTTATCGGTATTATGGTATTCGTTATCATGTGGCTCATAGTGAGTCAAGTATTAGAGATGCGCCTCTTAGGTAGTATCATGGACAAACTTGTTTCGGTGGGAGTCATCGGTCTGATTATCCTCTTCCAAGAAGATATACGCCACTTCCTTTATAGTCTTGGTGCACACAGAAAGATAAACAACCTTATGAAGTTGTTCACCAAGAGAGGGGGTAAAGAAGAAGTTGACAAGGAAACCATCATGCCTATCGTTATGGCTTGTATGAGCATGAGCCGTGGAAAGGTAGGTGCACTGATTGTTATTGAGCGTGGTGTGAAGTTAGAAGACATTGTGGAGACAGGCGACTTGATTGATGCTCGCATTGATCAACGTCTCATTGAAAACATCTTCTTTAAGAATTCTCCACTCCATGACGGTGCGATGGTTATCTCTAAACGTCGTATCAAGGCTGCTGGTTGTATTCTTCCAGTGAGCCACAAGCAAGATATTCCAAAGGAACTTGGTTTGCGACACCGTGCTGCAATGGGTATCTCTCAAGACTCTGATGCCTTGGCTATCATCGTGTCAGAGGAAACAGGCCGTATCAGTGTTGCCCTACGTGGTGAGTTCCAACTCCGCCTTTCTGCCGAACAATTGGAAAGTATCTTGACGAAAGAGATTGTAACGGCATGATGGGTGATGGGTGATAGGTGTTGGGTGTTGATGAATACCTACAAAGGGTGACAGGTGTTAGGTGTTAGGTGTTGATGAATACCACTAAGAGGTATTAAATTGGGGTGTTAATGTATAGTCATAAGCTTGCTATCCATTAACACCCAATTTATTTACCAACATGTTCCCTCGGATGCGCCAAACTTTAACACATCATCAACACTTAACACCCATCACCCAACACCTAATATAGTATTCATCAACACCCAACACTTAACACCCAACAATCATCACCCAACACCCATTTAACCAACATGTTCCCCCAGATGCGCCAAACTTTAACACATCATCAACACCTAACACCCATCACCCAACACCTTAGTTAAGCATTAAATTCATCTCAAGGTTATCATTCTTAAAGATGTAATCAGCTAATTCAGTGATTGTTAATGAATGGGTATCAGGCAAAGGATGATTGGTTCTGACTACGTGTCCATGCTTGATTTCGAAGTAGATATTATTCATTGGGATATCCGAATCATTATACACACGAATGTTTTCCGTATGCTCTGGATGGTGATTTGCAAAGAGTTGCAAAGCCTTTTCAGCATTGATAATACGAATCATTCCAGGGATTTCCTTCGTTTCTACGCAAGCATCTGGCTCAATAGACTGTGATATACGATAATCTTCCTTGATAATATCAAAACCTTCTTCGTCATGTAAAAGTACACAATCCTTTGCACGTTGCCACCTATCGAAGGTTGAAAAGTCCATGTTGTCAACATCAGCAGGAGGCGGTGTACAAGTAATGTTACGTGTATAACCACAACGACTATACCAATCGTAAAGCCATTCCTCAGCAGGTATCAACGATGCAAAGACAACATCCTTATGGTAAAGACGGAAGTGAGCCTGCGACATGAGATTGTTACCCATATTCTGCTTACGGTATTCTTCTCGTACACTCACACCACTAATATAAGCCGTATGCACCTCTTCATTATAATATTTCATTGTATAAGGGAGGGCCTGAAGGGCAGCTACTGTATGTTGATCGACCTGACAGATAATATTATATTCAGGTTTAAAGACACGTGAGAAATAGAGTTGAATAAAGGGTTCTGCGTCATGGAAGGTATCACGCCACAAAGCAATGGTCTCCTCTTTAATCTGTTCTTGTGTTTCCTCCTGCGCCAAAGGATATTTCTCCATGACAACACTCTTTTCTAAAAGAATGTCTGGTTTATAGGAAAGTTTCGCATAACGGAGTCCTTCTATTCCAAGATCTTCCTCACGATTCATATATTCATACTGCTCTGGAAGATGCTGTGCAAACTCCTGATTGATAATAGAAAAGGCTCCTTCATAGGCAGTATCAGCCTTTTCCACACAAACATCGAACACCTTATCCGTGATAGGACAGCCGAAAGTAAAAGCTATCAACTTCCCATCAACCCATATCGTACCACCAATGGCACCAATCTCATCCCACAAATCGAAGACACGTGTCATAGAACGAAGTTCTTCAGAGAGTTCTTCCGTATCTTCGTTATCCTCCTTTGTGACATCCCTCCAGTTCTCTTCTACAGCGATACACTCGGGTATCATCTCCTTTGTAAGCGGACGATACTCATAGTTAGGATAGCTCTTACGGAACTTATTACAATGATTTCGTTTGCCTTGAAGTTTCTTACCAGACAATGTTGCCAACTTTTCACGGGTGTAGATGTAATCAAAATGGTCGCGATCGGGCTTTATAAAGAAAGTGTCTGGGAAAGTTTCCTCCAAAACACTAACCATATAAGAACAAACACCCAACATTAAGAAGGGATGACCCAAGGTGATTGCATCGTCTCGCAGCTGCCTGATAACAGCTGCAAAACGCTCACGCATAGCCTCATCCCACTTACATTTCCACACTGGAGCCATATAGGCAAGATGATGTCCTGTATAAAAACGGAACACTAAAAAGCCGTCAACCTCAGCTATTTGCGTATTATATAAGAAACGCCATGAAATAATATTCGCAAAGCTTAAATCGCAATTCATGCGATCACCACATAGCGTATAACTTTGTATTAATTCACGGTCGGTTGTCTTTACATCATGAAATTTTATCATAACATTATCTGATTTGTTTATAATACAAAGATATACAGAAAACTCAAGACTTCCAAAGAGTAGGTTGTTTTTGTTCCTATCCAATAGCACTTCATTTGCATATTTGGGTAGTACAAGTCTTTCCTAACAACAAATTGCCCTCAGACTAATAATATATTACAAGCCATTTAACCCTCAGCACAATTGGTGTTTACCATGAGCACCACATGTGCGGAGCATTAGCACCATATGTGCGGAACGACAACACATCGCTAAAAAATACGAAGAAAAAGACATCTTTGTCCCTATTATATATAGAAGATACTCACAACGAAAGTAGATGAAAAATGATTGCCAACCTGTATAAACCTGTTTTATAGGAGAAAACGATAATTATGTTTGGAATTACAACTTTCTTTTGCTATCTTTGCATAGCAAAAACAGAATTTATAATAATTACATTTTAAAAGACATATATGGACTTATTAGAGCAAATCGTTGCACGTGCTAAAGCCGATAAGCAGCGTATCGTGCTCCCCGAGGCAGAAGAGGAGCGTACCCTTAGGGCAGCTGACAGAGTGTTAGCTGATGACATCGCCAATCTGATCCTCATTGGAAACCCAGCCAACATCCATAAGCTTGCCGAAGAATGGGGGCTTAAGAACATTGACAAGGCTACCATTGTTGACCCAGAGAATAACCCACAGAGCGAAGAATATGCCGAGAAATTGGCTGAATTACGCCAGAAGAAAGGTATGACCTTAGAGCAAGCTCGCGAACTGGTTACCAAGAACAATCTTTACCTTGGTTGCATGATTATTAAGACAGGAGGTGCTGACGGACAGATTTCTGGCTCCCTCTCTACAACTGGCGACACGCTTCGTCCTGCTTTGCAGATTATTAAGTGTGCACCAGGTATCAGCTGTGTGAGTGGTGCTATGCTGATTCTTACACATGAAGAGCAGTATGGTGAGAACGGTATTGTCGTTATGGGCGACGTTGCTGTTACTCCAAACCCAACTGCTGACCAATTGGCACAGATTGCATATACCACTGCAGAGACAGCAAAGAGTGTTGCAGGCTTCCAGAATCCATACGTAGCTATGCTGAGCTTCTCAACAAAGGGCTCTGCACAGGATGCTAAGGACCGTGAGACTGGTAAGAGTGTTTATATCATTGATAAGGTAGTTGAGGCTACAAAGATTGCCAAGGAGAAGTTCCCTGAACTAAAGGTTGATGGTGAGTTGCAAGCTGATGCAGCATTGGTTCCAGCCGTTGCAGCAAAGAAGGCACCAGGTTCTAACATCGCAGGTAAGGCAAACGTACTTGTTGTTCCTAACCTTGAAGTTGGTAACATCGGCTACAAACTGGTTGAACGCCTTGGTGGTGCGAAGGCTATTGGCCCTATCCTCCAGGGTATTGCACGTCCTGTAAACGATCTTTCTCGCGGTTGTTGTGTTGATGATATCTATTATATGGTAGCTATCACAGCCTGCCAAGCACAGGATTCTAAGAAATAATAGTAGAAATGGAAATGATGATTTAGGGGTTTTGAGAGCGTTTTAGGAATCCGCAAAGAGGAATAAGACGCTTATAAAACAACCCCTATAGCATCCTTCTAAAATAATAATTCTTTATATGAAGATATTAGTTTTAAACTGCGGTAGTAGTTCCATTAAGTACAAACTGTACGATATGGCAGATGAGTCTGTATTGGCTCAGGGTGGTGTTGAGCGTATCGGACTCGATGAGGCATTCATCAAGGTGAAACTTGATAATGGTGAGAAGAAGCAGATTATGGCTGACCTTCCAACCCACAAGGAGGGTGTAGCACTCGTATTCAAGGTGCTTCTCGACCCAGAGTTTGGCGCACTTAAGAGCCTCGATGAGATTGATGCCGTTGGTCATCGTGTCGTACAGGGTGGCGACCTCTTTGAGAAGAGCTGCATCGTAACCAAGGAAGTAGAGGCAGGTATTGAGAGTCTTATCGACCTTGCACCTGTTCACAACGCTGGTCACTTGCGTGGTTTACGTGCTGTTGATGCTTTAATGCCTCACACTCCACAGGTAGTTGTATTCGACAATGCTTTCCACAGCACAATGCCAGACTACGCTTACCTCTACGCAGTACCTTATGATCTCTACAAGAAGTACCATGTTCGCCGCTATGGTTTCCACGGTACGAGTCATCGCTACGTATCACATCGTGTTTGCGAGATACTTGGTGTTGACATTAAGACACAGAAGATTATCACTTGTCACATTGGTAATGGTGCCTCTATCGCAGCTATCAAGGGTGGTAAGGTTATCGACACTTCAATGGGCTTGACTCCATTGGCAGGTTTGATGATGGGTTCTCGTTCTGGTGATATCGACCCTTCTGCAGTTACCTATCTGATGGAGAAGCTCGGAAAGAAGCCACAGGAGATGGCAGACTTCCTTAACAAGGAGTCTGGTGTTCTTGGTATTACAGGTATCAGCTCTGATATGCGCGACATTGAGAACGCTGACAACGCAGGTGATAAGATGGCTCATTTAGCATTGCAGATGTACACTTATCGTATTAAGAAGTACATTGGTGCTTATGCTGCAGCAATGAATGGTGTTGATATCATCGTTTGGACAGCTGGCGTTGGTGAGAATCAGACTGGTCTTCGTTGGGATGCTTGCCAGGACATGGAGTATCTTGGTATTAAACTTGACAAAGAACGCAATATGTGTCGTGGTGAGGAAAAGATTCTCTCTACCGATGACTCAAAGGTTAAGGTGGTACTTGTTCCTACCGATGAGGAGATTGTCATTGCACGTGACACGCAGGAACTCGTTAAAGACTTGAAGAAGTGACAAAGATAATTATAGGCGTTATAGGTGATGTTATGTTCTCATAAAAAACCTATTAACGCCTATAATTGTATTCTGACGCGAATAAACAACGATAAAACTCCATAAAAAGCGAAAGGTAGTTGTCTCACGACAACTACCTTTCTTTTGACTAAACTTAATCTACAAACCTGAGTTTTAATTTTATATTATGAATGTCTTAAATCAAAATTTAGGGCTAAAGCCACTATCATCTTATCTCGGTAATGAATCATTATCCATTCCTCTTAAAGACAATGCAAAGTTACACTTTTGTTTCGTAACCTCCAAATTCTTTTGCGTAATTTTGCTTTTTATACTCAAAAAATCCCATTTTGTCTTTACAAATAGGATATTTTTACGTTTCTTAAGGCTTGCTTTCACCTTCAACATACTCTTCGAGGAACATGTGTTCACCATCGAAAACAGCATAAGTAAACTGCCATATCCAGTCACCAAGAATCAATAGACGAGCTTTCCGCGACAAGGTGAGATCGAGTTCTATATGTCGATGCCCGTAAATATAATAGTCTATATCTTTATGTGTGGACATATACTCCTTCGTGTATTGCACAAGATACTCCTTGTCTTCTCCCAAGTAGGGAACTTCCTTCCCATCCTTACGCTTCAATCTACTCCTTTTAGCCCAATTCAAACCTAACTGCATTCCCCACCAAGGGTGAAAGAAGTTGAGTAATCGTTGGCAGAAACGATTATGAAAAACCTTCCGCAGAAAACGAAACATTGGGTCGGGGTCACCTAACCCATCCCCATGTGCAAGATAAAACACCTTATCGTATATCTCAGTTGTTATCGGTTTACGGTGAAGGATAACACCACACTCCTTTTCTAAATAGCCATAAGTCCAGAGGTCATGATTACCTGTAAAGAAATGAACTTCCACCCCCATATCCGTTAATTCTGATATCTTACCAAGGAAACGAGTAAAACCTTTAGGAACAACATACTTATATTCATTCCAAAAGTCGAACATATCGCCCAGCAAATAGACTGCCGCAGCCTTATGCTTAATGCTATCCAAGAAGCGTACAAGACGGCGTTCATGTGTGCGACGGTGCTCTATAGCGAGCGAACCGAGATGTGCATCGGAAAGGAAATAGATATTCTTCATGTCACTGGGTAATGGGTGAAGGGTGGTAAGGGGGGATGACTACTCCCTATATTCTGAGGCAATGCCTCAGAAGCTGGGACAGAATGGCAGAGACAAGGCTGCTAATTAGGCAGAGGCTTAGCTGCCTTATTGAACAAGAAGGGCGGAAACAGTCTTACTCGAAGCCTAATTCAACGCGTGCCTCTTCAGTCATCATGCTCTGATCCCATACTGGCTCAAAGACAAGATTGATGTTAGCTGTCTTGACACCTTCTACACTTTCCACCTTTGTACGTACGTCTTCAAGGATGAAATCTGCAGCAGGGCATGATGGAGAAGTAAAGGTCATATCCATATCAAGATTGCCCTCGTCATCTACATCAATCTTGTAAATCATACCAAGATCATAGATATTCACTGGTATCTCTGGATCGTAAACGGTCTTCAACACGTCAACGATTCTTTCTTCTATCTTTGTTTTCTCTTCTATTGTCATAATTAGTGATTCTTTTAATGAATTATTCTTTTATCAAAGACAGGCACAGCAAACACTATAAAAACTTGCTTTCGAATAGTCAAGCGTAACCTATCATTTGCAAAGATAGTAATTAAAAACTATAATTACAATAATTCATTGCAGAAAGGTTACGTTCTTTAGTGTGATTGCATACAGAAAGTAGTATATTTGCAGTGTATAAATTAATAATAGGAAGATGAACAGTCTTGATGAAGAAGTGCGACAATTGCTACGTGAAGGAAAGGATATTGAAGCAGTACGACTGGTTCATAACGGCAAAGGAGTAACACTATTAGAGGCTAAAAAGTATATTGACAAACTCAAAGCTGATAATTGTAGCTGGGAGAAAACCAGTAACATCCGCAGTTGGAACATCGAATATAAAGACGGAAAGCCTAAACACATTACTTTTACGGATGCCACTGGGACCCATACAGCTGAACCTAATAGTCCTGAATGGATAGATATTTTGAAGGAGGCTACGCAGGAAGGCAGTGGAAAAGCTAACCAAACAAAGGCTGATGATAAAAAGACTCTATTGCAAAGAATCCTTGACAGCCAGTTCGTATGGCTTTTCATATCTCTTGCATGGCTTTGCTTATTAACGCTATTTATCCTTTATATTTATCCCAGCTACTTTGGACTCCATACCAGAGAAGGCTATTGGGGTTTATTCTTACATATCACCACAATTCTTTTATCTGTGTGTATGGCATATCTTTGCTATATTTGGATGCGCCAGAAAGAGGAACGATGGTATTCTCGTTTGAAGTATTTGATGCTGGGGCTTGTTCTAATTTTTGTTGTTGGAATATGGGGATACGACCTGACATTAGACCTTATAGAACATGATGTAAGAAGTTACAAAGGAACATTCTCACTGGAAGTACACAGGTATCACAAGAGACCTACTGACTATACCATCACATGGGAAGGTGACACTCTGTCTTCTGATAGACAACATAATATTAGCTATGCTCATTTTAAAGAGCTGGAACAATACCGTACAGTACGTGTTACTTATTGGCGGCACACGGGTCTTGTGTGGAGCATAGAGCCTTTAGAAAAGAAGTGAAAGGCTGATTTAATTTCCTCTTATGATACAGAAGATGCTATTTAGTACTCAACACCATTGGTGCGGAGCATCAACACAACACGTGCGGAGCATCAGCACCATATGTGCGGAGTAACAAAACATAGCCTTTTCAGAGCCTTTTCGGCTATAACTTTCCCTCCTCGCGATACGAGAAATACCCTCCATCGGTGAGTATTACATGGTCTGCAAAATGAATATGCAGCAATTCGCAAGCCTTATGAATATGCGATGTCAGCATATCATCTTCCCTACTTGGATTCGTACTGCCACTGGGGTGATTATGACAAAAAGCCAAAACGGTAGTGTTCTTTAGTAGCACTTCCTTCATCATCAGACGAAGATCGACAGGTGCCATAGTAAGTCCACCCACCGAAATGCGCTTGGCTTCGATGAGTCGGAAGTTCTGTTTCATCATTAAAACCCAGCCTTCTTCGATATCAAGGTCTTGTATCGTCGTGTGCATAAACTGGTAGATATTCTCGGCACTATTGAGTATTGGTGCCTCTTCCACTGTCGCCTTCTGCCGTCTTTTACCTAATTCGCAAGCAGCAAGGATAGTGATTGCCTTTGCCGAACCGATACCCTTGTATTGCTCTAAGTCACGAATAGAAAGTTTCCCAAGTGTATTCAGATTATTATTACAGTCATTGAGAATACGCTTCATTAGGTCTACCGCACTCTCTTTTGGTGTGCCAGAACCAATCAGAATAGCCAGTAATTCAGCATCACTGAGTGCAGCAGCCCCCAGTCTTTCAAGTTTTTCGCGTGGGCGGTCAGCCTCAGCCCAGTGAGTGATAGTGAGTTTTGGAAATTCAGAATTCATAATTCAAAATTCATAATTATGATTACCATTAATTCAAAATTCGTAATTCAGAATTCAAAATTATGATTACCATTAATTCAAAATTCATAGTTCAAAATTCATAGTTATGATTACCATTAATTCAAAATTCAGAATTCAGAATTCAGAATTATAATTACTTGTCTTTCATTTTTCATACTTCAACATTTGCATTTTTGATTAAGCATTATCATTTAGGTTAATATTCCGCTTATTTAAGGTGGTTTATCTGCCTAATATTTGACATCGAGTCCACTTCTCATATTCCTCTTTTTCGTAACAATAATAGAAGTTAATAACTTGATTATCTCTATATTATCATTACTCATAGACTGATATCCAATATCATTGATATACTCTCCTACCAAGAGTTTTTCAAGCCAATAATGAGTTTCCTTAGCCTCTTTAAGAGCTACCTCAAGTTTGTGTATGAAATCAGCAGAGCTTTGTGCACTCTGACTTTCGGCTATATTCGCACCTATACTTGTTCCACTTCTAAGGAGCTGTTTGGACAAAATAAACTCCTTTTCTACGTCCTTAAGATATTTATATAGACGTATTATCCTATTGCTATAAGCATCGACCTTCGTCAATAGAATATTGTTTTCACGTTTAAGCATAATATCAGATGGTTTGTAATTAAGTTCAGGTCTAAGAGTATAACGGCTCAATTAACTATAAAAGAGCCGTAAATAGTTTCCATTTCAGTTCACATCGGTAATCATAATTATGAATTTTGAATTATGAATTCTGAATTACTTATAGAAGTTTTTCTCATACGCAGCGAATTCATCCATGCCACATACGCAGCGTTTCCACCATGCACTGATGAAACCGCAACCGTAGCCGGTAAGTTGAATGAAGGCTGCTTCGATACTGAGAAGACCAATGTTAAGACTGTTGTTTTGCATAGTAGAATCCACACAGATAATGACACTGTATAGCACCAGTGGCATTAAACCCATCATGATAAAGACACTTCCAAAGACATTAATGATTGGGAATAACTGCAAGAAGAGTCCAAAGAGAATCATCAAAACCAATAAAGCCGTTCCAACAGTGAATACCATCGGTAAGAGATGGACAAGTTTCAGCGACTCAGGGTACTTCTTATAGAGGTTGATTCGGGCGATACCAGAATTGTAAACCTGCTTCCAGAACTTGCGGAAGTCCGTACGACGCTTGTGCCAAACCCATGCCTCAGGGAACAGTCGACAACGCTTTCCAGCCTTAAAGATACGAATCGAGAAGTCGATATCCTCTCCAAAACGCATCTTTGAGAAACCTCCCAATTCCTGATAGACATCACGACGGATACCCATATTGAATGAACGAGGATAGAACTTGTCAAGTTTCTTTTTACCACCACGTATTCCTCCCGTCGTAAAAAACGAAGTCATTGAATAAGAAATAGCCTTCTGTGTATCGGTGAAAGACTCATGTGCACAGTCAGGTCCACCAAAAGCGTCGGCTGGCTCACGGTTTAGCTCCTCACTCACAGCACGAATATAACCCTTCGGAAGTACAACATCGGAGTCGAGAATGAGTAGATACTCACCTTTTGCGCGCTCAGCACCATAGTTACGGCTCTGCCCTGGACCCGAATTTTCTTTGCTATAATAATGCAGGCCGAGCTTGTCAGCGTACTTATCGCACACCTCCTTACACGGAATCTGTGAGCCGTCTTCAACGATAACGACCTCAAAATCCTTCTCCTCCTGGCTAAGCAGGCTCTCCAATAGTTCTTCAACCTCATCCGGACGATTGAAAACAGGAACAATGATGCTGTACTTCATAATGTTGCAAAGATAACACTTTGTTCGTGAATGACAAGTAATTTGATAAATTATTCTCTCAAAATAACATTCTTTCTCTCCACCCCTTTGCATGTACGAAATAACAAAGCATACCAAAACTCACCAATAGAACCAGTTCTTCCGTTAAATACGTAGATTGTTAATAGAATGAGATTCATCCGCATACATGGTATGATTACCTCTAATTAGATGGTTTTACAAAGGGGGATAAACTACATAATAAACGTAATTAGCTGCAATGTCTATCTGTCTTCTACTATCAACGCATTCCCTTATCAGTTGAAGTTTGTAAATTATTTTCGTGCGACTCAAAACCAACACATGCTCTTTTGGCTTCTAAAAGACGCCCAATTGGCTTGCAAAAGGTGCCCTTTAAGACCCTTACTAACGCCCTTTTAAAGTCCAATTAAGCACCTTTTATTTTACTACTTGATAACTATCTGATTCTCTGTTAAATGCAAATCTGCTTTTTGTATGTGGTTTTGCCATTATTTATTGATGTCTTATTCGAATTTATGTAATGATTTTTCAAATCACTATCTGCCTATTTTCGAAGTCCAAAAAGAAATAATTTTCAATATCAGAGGATGATAATAGGATAGAATGCTGACTGTCTTAGCCATATTTTTGTTTAATGAGCAACCTCGGCTCTTACGTTAAAGCAATACGAAAAGCGTCCATACATTTAACGGAAGGATATTAAAACATTCCCTCTTTTTGCTTTTTTGCCTTCTTACTCCTTTACTATTCAAAGCCTTTTCGTTACCTTTGCACCTATGAAAATAGGAACAATAGATTTGGGGGAACGCCCACTATTCTTGGCTCCAATGGAAGATGTGACAGATATTGGCTTCCGCAAGATGTGTAAACGCTTCGGTGCAGCCATGGTATATACAGAGTTTGTGTCGGCTGATGCCGTCATCCGTAGTATCAAGTCGACACTTTCAAAATTAGTCATTGACGATAGTGAGCGTCCTGTAGGAATACAGATATATGGCAGGGATGTAGCTTCAATGGTTGAAGCAGCTAAGATTGTAGAACAGGTAAAGCCCGATGTGATTGACATTAACTTTGGTTGTCCAGTGAAGAAGGTGGCAAACAAGGGTGCTGGCTCTGGTATGTTGAAGAACATCCCACTGCTACTTGACATCACAAGAGAGGTAGTAAAGGCTGTCAACACACCAGTCACAGTGAAGACTCGATTAGGTTGGGACAACGATAACCTCATTATCACCGATCTTGCTGAGCAACTGCAAGACTGTGGTATACAGGCATTAACCATTCATGGACGCACTCGCGCACAGATGTATACAGGCGAAGCTGACTGGACATTGATTGGTGAAGTGAAGAACAATCCACGTATTCATATCCCCATCATTGGCAATGGTGATGTAACAAGTATTGAAGAAGCGCACGAGAAGTTCGACCGTTATGGTGTTGATGCGGTGATGATTGGTCGTGCAACCTTCGGTTGTCCGTGGTTATTCAATCAAGGTGAGAAGCAGCTGACTATCGATGACAAGATTGATATACTTGAAGAAATGCTACGCATTAATGTGGAACGTATCGACGAACATCGTGGTATCTTGCACACACGTCGACACTTAGCAGCATCGCCAATCTTTAAAGGAATCCCTGATTTTAAGAAGACACGCATCGCTATGTTGCGCACAACAAAGATGGATGAGTTGATGGCTATCCTTGAAGATTGCAGAGAAAAACTAAGGGAATGATAATTAATAAGGCTTATAGGGCTAATTAGGATAATAAGGCTAATTAGCCCAATAAAACCAAAAAGGGAAGAAACCAAACGGCTTCTTCCCTGTTTCTGTCGGGATGACCAGAGTCGAACTGGCGACCCCTACGTCCCGAACGTAGTGCGCTACCAACTGCGCTACATCCCGATAGCTTAAAAGCAAGTGCAAAGTTAACTATTTTCTCGGAACTAACACAAACTTTATCGCCGTTTTTCTTTCTTGTTATAGCAAGGCTGGAAGCTCAAAAAGCTTGATGCCATTACTACCTTTTATCAAGATATAATGATCCTCTGGACGATGAAGAGCTATCTCCTTTTTCACCTCATCAATGTCGCGGAACTTGCGGAAATTGGTTTGTGTATTTCCAAACTCCTCTCCAACAAGCCATACATTACGAATGTCCGTAGCCTTAAGCAATTCCACAACCTTCTGATGTTCTTCTGCAGACGCATCTCCAAGTTCACGCATATCACCGAGGATAGCCATCTTATTCTCTACTTCCATCAGTTGGAAGTTCTCTATCGCAGCAGCCATACTGGATGGATTAGCATTGTAAGCATCCACAATAAGCTTGTTATGTGCTGTCTCAGTCAACTGCGAACGATTGTTATGAGGCACATAGTTCTCCAAAGCATAGTTGATTTGCTGTGGCGTAACACCAAAGTGAAGACCAATAGCTATGGCTGCCAACATATTATCTAAGTTGTAAGAACCAATGAGATGGGTTTGCACTTCGTAGATAGTAGGTGCTGGGTGATGGATGTTAAGGCTTGATGACTGCCACTCAAACCTCAAACATGGAGCGCAGCTAACAACATAACCTTGCACATCAGCAGTTTCATCTTGTCCGTAAGTTATGATACGATCAAACGCTCGCTGTTCTGCCATTTCCGTCAAATCGGGATTGCTCTCGTTGAGGAACAGTAAACAACCATGAGCTTTAAGGAAATCATAAAGTTCACCCTTGGTCTTCTTTACGCCCTCAAAACTACCAAAACCCTGAAGATGTGCACGACCGACATTAGTAATCAAACCACAAGTTGGCTCTACGTATGTAACCAATTTTTCAATGTCACCAGGGTGAGAAGCACCCATCTCGATAACTGCTATCTCATGTTCTGGACGAATACCTAACAACGTACGAGGCACACCTACATCGTTATTATAGTTCGCCTCCGTATGATGTACATTAAACTTCTCAGCCAATACGGCTGAGATAAGTTCTTTACTTGTCGTCTTTCCGTTTGTTCCTGTAATACCAATCACAGGGATTGAGAACTGACGACGATGTTCGCGTGCCAATTCTTTATAGGTTACAAGGGCGTCATCAACGAGGATATAACGCTCGTCTCCTGCCTTTGCATATTCTTTTTCGTCAATGATTGCATAGCTACAGCCCTTTTCTAAGGCTGCTTCAGCAAACTTATTACCATCGAATGATGCTCCCTTCAATGCCACGAAGATACTTCCTTCAGGACAGTTACGGCTGTCTGTGGTCACAACAGGGTGCGCTTGGTAAATCTTGTAAATCTCCTGTATATCCATTGCGTTTACTTTATTCTTTGTGCAAAGGTAATCTAAATGAAAGACAATGCAAAGCAATGAATGTCTTTTTTTATTATCAGAAATCATCTTCAAGCTGTTGGAGTGATTACTATTAGATTCCACACAACGATAGATAGCAAGGGAATTAACGCCCCGCACCATTGGTGCGAATGGTGAGCACCAATGGTGCGGAGCATCAACACAACGAAAAAAAGATAGTAAAGAGTTTCTATCAGAACCCTATAATCGCACATAAAACATGACTACCTAAAACGCGACATACGGACGCAAACGTTCGATTGCTTCGGGCGTAAAGTCCTTTAATAAGTGGAGTTGTGAGAGACTGGTTAGTTTTCCTTTCAGCCGTCTATAGTCGCAAATAGCCTTAGCCTGATAGAAATTCACATAAGGATGCTTACGAAGTTGTGCGAGAGTTGCAGTATTTAGGTTTATCTTCTCTGTCTGTGGGTTAGCGATAGAGAAGTAAGGTAGGCTTTCTTCTGGGAAACCTTCAATCTCTTGCAACTGTCCCACAGCCACATATCCACCTAATCGTTTTCCATAGTTAAGGATGGCACGTGCCCACCCTGAGCCTATACCGGGGACTTTCTTTAGCTGGGTTGTGTCAGCAGTAACGAGATTGATATGTTCACCAACTTTTAGCTTCAATGGGTAGCGAAGGGTGTCACGGTCATTACCTTTATTAGGTTTATACGTGTTTTGCGCCTTATAGGCCTCATAAGCTGCATGAGCGGCCTGCTTATCAGCTTCTTTTTGAGCAATATAAGCTTGTACAGAAGCGAGCGTGGAAGCAGGTTCGTAATCATCGCCAATCGTTATATAGGGTTCTAACGCTCGATACTGTTTGCGCGTAAGACCATAGAGGCGGGCAAAGTCCATCGGTGAGCGATAGACTCCTCCTTTAGAACGATACTTGATGATATTACGTACTTGGAAAGGAGCCAAGCCCAACTGCTGCAACTCTTCGGCTGTGGCTGTATTTGGATCGAAAGGAAATAGGTGTTTTCCTTCTGCCGTTTCAACTATAGGAAGTTGCTCTTTACGGGAGAAAGAAGTGGGTTTGTTCTTACTTATACTATCGCTTTTCACAGCAGAAGTTTCCGTTGTTTGATTGCCAACAAAGATAATCAAACCAATGCTACCAACGATAAACAGCAAGAGTAGCAACAGCACTTTTCGATCGGAACGATGGAGATAGAAAATTGATTTTAGGTTCATAGTATACAGTGTTTAAACTCTGATGAATCCTTCAAAAGAAGAAATCATTATATATATAAGGGAGGGTTAGAGGATTATTAAGTATTAGTTGGTGATAATAGGTTGTAAATTAATGTTGGAAGTTAATACTTCGTTTTTTCTTACCCATCCCCTCTCCTATTGGAGAAGGGTGGGTATAGGATTTCTTCTCATACTTTTCAAGGATTGAGAAGATAGAGGAAAATTGCGTACCTAATGGCTTAGAACACACCTAACTGATGTAGGAAGATTGCGAGAATAGCCAATGGACAAACAAAACGAATGAGGAAGTAATAGGCACCAAAGAAGATACCACGTGTGGTTCCCCAGTTGGTAAACTCGTCCTTCACCAGTTTCTTTGGTACATACCAGCCTATGAATAGGCAGGTGAGAAGTCCTCCTATAGGTAGGAAGATTTGTCCTGTTACAAAGTCGAAGACATCGAAGAGGTCGACACCTGCCACCTTGAGGAAACTCCACTCGCCCAATGACAGCGAGCAGACTGCACCAATAAGCGAACATCCTGCCGTAACAATCATTGCAGCGCGTGGACGGCTGATGTGCAACTCCTCTTGGAAAAAGGCTGTACTCACTTCGTGTAGGGATATCAATGAGGTCAACGCTGCCATTGAAAGCAACAGATAGAATGCCATTGAAATGATATATCCTACCACTGGCATACTTGCAAAGGCCTGTTCAAAGACATTTGGAAGGGTAATGAAGATAAGAGATGGTCCGCTATCAGGACTTACTCCCACAGAGAATGCAGCTGGGAAAATCATCAAACCTGCAAGAATAGCAACGCAGGTGTCAATGATACCAATCTGTACTGCTGAGTTCAACAACTTTGTATGACGACTATAATAAGAGGCGTATGTACAGATACACCCCATCGCAATACTCATCGAATAGAATGATTGCCCTAAAGCACCCAAGAACACATCGCCTGTTACCTTACTGAAGTCGGGCTTCAATAGGAATTCTACGCCCTTACTTGCGCCTGGAAGAAGGCAAGATGCAACGACAATAGCCACCAAAAGCACAAAGAGGGCTGGCATCATAATCTTTGATGCACGCTCAATACCATTCCTAACACCATGAATAATAATGTTGTGGGTAAGAAACAGAATAGCTACGGTCCATAAAACAGGCTTCCAAGGATTGGTAGAGAAGTCTGTAAAATAAGACTTGAAATAATCTGGTGTACCATGCAGATGATTCAGGACAGAGGCTGCCCCATATTGCAAACACCAACCCGAAACGACAGCGTAATAGCCCGTAATGAGGAAACCAGTGAGCACTCCTAAGTAACCAACCCACTTCCAAGCACTCCCATTAGATAACTTTGTATAGGCTCGTGCCGTATTTGAGGCTGCATGACGACCGATAATGAACTCGCTAATCATACAAGGCAAGCCCAATAACAAGATACAACCAATATAAATAAGAATGAAAGCAGCACCACCATTCTGACCTGTCATATAAGGGAAACGCCATACATTACCCAAACCAACAGCACCGCCTGCAGTGGCAAGAATCATACCTAACTTGCTTCCAAACTTCGCTCTTTTTTGTTCACTCATAGAAATTTGATTTGAATATATGCGCAAATTTACGAAAAAATATCTACTTTTGTGTCAAATTAGAAGTAAAATATGAGCATAACACAACACATCTTAACTAAATACCCATTTAGTTGTATTATTGTAATCGGAACTTGGATATTGTGTTTTATGACTATTCCAGAAACGCCACTAAGCTCTGTTCGGTTTATAGACAAGTGGACACATAGTCTTATTTACTTAGTTTTAGGCCTAAGTATAAGCCTCGAATACTTACGCAATACAAAGCAGCCCAGCCCCAAATTCATCATTGTATGGGTCTGGTTGATGCCTATTATCATGGGAGGACTCATTGAAGTTCTTCAATCCTACTGTACGAATGGGAATCGAAGTGGTGAATGGCTCGACTTCTTCGCAGATGCTATTGGCTCGACAATAGCCGTGCTTATCGGTATTCTTCTGGTACGATATCGCGCCAAAGCTTAAATGGATTGCGACGCATTTGGGAATTATAGAAGTGGCGATTACCCGTAACTTCTAAGCCAATAAAGTCTGGCTTATCAAACGATTCATCCTCACTTCCTAACTCCACTTCAGCCAAGACGAGTCCTTCATTATCACCATGAAACTCATCTATCTCGAAGGTATGACCTTCAAAAGGTACAAGATAGCGATGCTTATCAATCACACCTGGCTCGCATAAAAGCATTAATTGCTGTGCTTCTTCCAGTGTAATCTCTTTTTCAAACTCATAACGTGATAGCCCACCTGTACGTGATGGACCTTTGATTGTCAGATATCCCTTATCGTCCCTGATACGAACACGAACGGTATTAACAGCTGCAAAATATCCTTGTTGTATGTGACTACAACTACTTGCATGCTTTTTCCAGTCCATATTCTTATGAACTAAGAACTTTCTTTCAATCTCTAATCCACTCATGAGACCCCTATTGTTAATACAATAAGCGACTGTCACAATCTAAGAGATAACAGTCGCGTATCATTTATTTCCTGTTTACTCTTAGCTATTTGATGCTATAATGATTGTAAGAACGCCCAAAGCGACTAAAATCACAGCCAACCAAGCAACGACTCGATTAGCCTGCTTTTCTTGTTTAAGCTCTCTTTCCTTACGATTTACTTTACTTCTTTCACTCATAGTTATATTATTTTAAAAGGTTGTATATCATTATTAATAAGGGAAGAAACCTCCCTAAGTTTCGCAAAAGGAGGAGAAATATTGGATTACAGTGGGATAATCGCAGGTTTTTCTATCGATAATCTTTACCTAATCCACTTTTCCTTAGGCTCTTTCCTCGCCTCAGAGAAGACAGAAAAAGCTTTCTATTCCTCCGTTGGAAACTCCATCAGATAAGCTTTGATGAAGTCATCAATCTTACCATCCATCACACCATCCACATCAGAAGTCTGATAATTAGTGCGGTGATCCTTCACACGACGGTCATCAAAGACATAACTTCGAATCTGACTTCCCCACTCAATCTTCTTCTTACCAGCCTCAATCTTAGCCTGTTCTTCCATGCGTTTCTTCATTGCACGGTCATACAACTGCGACTTCAAGAGCTGCATAGCCTTATTGGCATATATCCGACGTTTGGTCTTGTTCCTTATACCATATTTTAAATGCATTGAAAGATAGAAAAGCCCTTCAACTGCCAAATTAAGATCCAACGGCTTCATGTCTCTGCCTTTGTCCAGGCTTTTATAGATAAGGGCATCCACGTCATCCAATACATTGTCTGGATTACCAGGCTTATAGTAATGCATAATAATGTCCAAAGCGAAGGCTATGCCAAGAAGGCCACGTGAGAATTCTACTGGAGTCTTGTCACTGACTTTTGAAAGGATATCATTTACAAGTCTGTTATAAACTTTTTTATAAGAAGCGTTTTCGTTGCTAAGCTTGGCATAATATACAGCAAGTCCGGCCTTACCGTAGACCAGTCCTTCTTCCAGTCTGTCATACTGTTTGTTCAGTATATTCAGTAGTTCTGCTTCTGTAGGAAAATTATTCAGTTCTGTCATTGCTGTCTTTGTATTGAATATCTTGTTTAAGAGACATATATAAGGACTTGTTCAGCTGATTGAAGCATAAGTCTTGATAAAGCTTTGTTCTGGGCCCACCGTTAATGTCACGTGGATGACACAGATGAAACATCGGACCTTCTGAGCGGTGTATCCTATAACCATGTGCCTCCCAATGTTGGACTCTGTCCAGGTCTTCCGGCCCCCAACCGTAGAAGCTTTCGTTCTCTCCTCCCGCTGCCTTATACTTCTCAGTATTGATGAGAAAACCACCGCCGACAAAGTTCTTTCCATAAAGATAGTTGAAATAGCTCCTGTATTTCATGAGTACCCTGATATCATGATTGCGAAGATATTCAGTACGAAAGGACTCGTCCGTATTCAAAAACAACCCGTCATATGGAAAGGAGGCTTCATACTCCCCGGAAAGAACGGCGTCGTACGATAAATACAATTGCTTCTTGTCCACAAGTACATCTGCATCCCATACCGATACAATTTCAGTATCGACTTCTTTCAAGGCAACATTGATAAAATGTGTTCTGAAAAAGACAGGATCATGATCTTCTATATGAATAAATTTCAGATTATTACTATGGGGGAGTATCTTTCTGGTTTCATAGCCATGACAGGTACTTGCCTCAATGACAATGATTCTGGCAGATGTCGACTTCAAATAGTCTAAGACTGCAAGCATGTTCTCCAGTCTTATCATGGAGTCGATGCGTATTGGCAGGATAAAAGTCAGATCCTTCATTTTCTATGCTATTTATTGTTGTTCTTTCTTGGGTTGACATTGAAGTGCCAGAAGAGTGAGAGCATGGCATAACGGGGTATACTGTTGTGCCACGTCTCTGTACGGCCCTGGGCGTTGACGGCATAACTGGTCGTAGACAACTGATGCAGGATGTCAAAGCCTTGCAGTTTGGCTATGAGATGGCCTCTGATGAAGCTGCGGGTGAGCTGTGCGTTCCACACCCAGTCGGTGGTATTCATCCCGCTTTGCTGGTAGCCCCGACGGGCATACAAGGTCATGTCGGTACTGAGTTCAAAATACCAGGGCAAGCCTACGTAGGCATTGAGGCCCGCACTATAGTTGCCAGCGTGTATGTCGCTGAAGCCTGAACGGTCACAGTTGATATAGAAGTAGTTGCCGGCACCATGAAGCGTCAGCTCATAGTTGTCGTTGGGGCGCCAGGTCAACTTCAGGTTGTCACCCGCCTGCCAGTTATGTACGATACTGCGCATACTCGAAGAACTGCCGGAGACAGTTGCCATATCCACATTGTGGTTATAGCCAGCCGTCAGTTGGTTGTCGATAATCCACCTCTCGGCTTTGTCCAAGGCTCGTGAATAGCTTACAGCAGCATCGGTGGTCCAGTTGCCGTTGACACTGACGGGACGGGTAGTGGAGACACCTGTGACCTCGTCAAAGTTCAGTGTCCAGGCCACGGCATTGTCGGTCTGGTGAAAGCCCCACTTGGCATTGAACAGACTCTGATGGGCTCCTCCGTGGCGTATTGACCATGTAAGGTCATAACGGTGAAGATCTCTCAGGTTGCGGTTGCCGCGGCGGATACTCAGCGGGTCGGCATCGTCTTCATAGTCGACCATCGACACGAGATCAGGCATGGAGGAGGATATGGTAGCACCCACGGACCACCGCCACGTTTTGCCCCAATCGAAGGTAACCTCCGGATTGAGGAAGACCCGGCTGCGACTGACGTCCTGGCGACCGGCCCGGTCATAATGGAGCCAGTTGTGCTTGAAGGATACAGGCAGATAGACAGACAGGCTGCCATTGACGGACGGCCAGTTGTTGAAGAAAGAAAGGTAGACTGTATGCTCATTGCCATAGTCTCGTGAGCGATAACTGTTCTTGCCGTCTTTCACTTCTTCCAAGGCCAGTACGGTAGAGGGAAGAACATCATAACGGATACTGTCCTGTCCCAAGACACGGTCAAGACGGAACAGAGGATTATCCGTATAGTGATACTCGTGGTTGAAAGCGTAGCCCAGGCGAATGTCTGCCCTGCCAAGGCCATACAAGTAACTTACGTCCGCGCCCATCGTTGCGTTCTCACGGATCAGCGGACGGTAATTGTCACGATAGTCCGTGGGAGTCGTGCCATCATAGTAATGGATGTTGTTAGCATCAAACGATGCTGCGTCCAGGTGATCGTAACTGCCCTTCAGTTTCATCCGCAACATATCAGCATAAAGCCGTATGTTCGTATTCATGTCAAACGTCAGATTCCATTGCTTGTTGTCGTGGCGGACTTGCGTGAGAAAGTCATTGAGCAGCCGGCTGCCCAGGAGCGTCTTGCCGTTCGAATCGTTCCAGCCTTTCTCGCGGTCATACTGAACAGACAGAATATTCTCTGTATCCCAGCCTTTCCGCAGCATTTTAAACACATCCTTGGATAAAAAAGAAGTTTGCCTGTCACGATACACGTCAGCTGTACTGCTGTATCTGTCGCCTCCAGTGAGGAAAGTCTGCGAACTTGTCGTCGATCGATTGTCCGTGTTGGTATGTCTGAAGAGATTGTTGGTACCGATATACGACATTTCATTACCCAACGTATGAAGATAAGTGAGGCCCGCGGTCTTCATAGCTTGAAGGCCTTCCGGATTTTCATCCGACGCCCAGTCTCCTCCTGTGTCCATCTCTGCAATCCCATCATTGTTCACGTTGTTCATGTTGCCAAAGACAAGCAGACGGCTTACCTCTGAAAAGCGCATTCCCGAGCCACGCAGCAGATAACGATGGTCGGTACCGCCACCGGCCTCCATATTGCCAATGTAGCCCACCGAATACTCTTTCTTCAGCCGTACGTCCATGACATACTGTTTGTCGCGCATATCGCGTCCCATCATCACCGAGTTGGCTCCCTGACGGTCAAACACCTTGATACGGCTTACTGTATATGCCGGCAGATTCTCCAGAGCAAGTTTAGGATTGCCCGAGAAAAAGTCCTGGCCATTGACAAGCAGACTCTCCACGTATTTGCCATTGACGTAGATGCGTCCGTCCTTGGTCAGCTTACAGCCGGGAAGACGGGAGACGAGGGCATCAAGCATCGAGCCCTCGGCAAGGTTGAAGGCATTGGCATTGTAGACAATGGTATCGCCATGCATCACCATCTTTACCTTTGAGGCCTTCACGGTTACCTCTTTAAGAATATGTGCCAGATGAGGCAGCCGGATGTCATCGGCGACAATATCCGCTTGCCGAAGCGAATGCAGGGCCACTTTCACGCTTCCTTCGTTATACCCCACACATGTAGCGCGAACAATATAGCGCCCTCTGCCGGGAAGTTTCAGCCGGTAACGGCCCATTTGGTTCCAATATTCCGATGAGTCGGAAACGGTCGTGGCTATCTTGCTGCCGTCTTCGCTGTAGAGGGCGACACTGGCTCCGACAATCCCATCACCAGTGATATTGTCCACCACCCTGCCAATAACATAGTGATCAACAGTCTTGGCTACAGTTGCGCTGACAAGCAACAACAAAAGCAATATTAATGCTGCTGACTTTTTCATAATACGCCCTTCCACAACGTGAATTTCAACATTAGTGTCTACTACTGTTCTTTATCTGTGCACAAGATGTATACGGAGCAACATTCAGGTCTGAGCAATATAATGTAGTTCTGAGTGCCAAAGCATTATATTGGCAACAACCTGTAAGGGTCTGGCCTGAATCACTGACAAAAGAACAGTCATCAAGGTAGCTCTTCCCTCTACATGCTTCAATCTTTGGATACTTCTTGCTTCCAGATTGACCGGAACTCCCAGATCCTCCTCCGTAGATGAACTTCAGATCATCACGAGACAGAACCTCGCCAAATTCTGTTTTGTTGAACTTAAATTTCTTCATAATAGGAACTTAAATTTCTTCATAATAGAATGATTTTATATATTGTTGTTTTTCTTTTTCGGGTTGACATTGAAGTGCCAGGAGAGTGAGAGCATGGCATAACGGGGTATACTGTTGTGCCACGTCTCTGTACGGCC
>ERZ773013.201-NODE-201-length-38010-cov-16.428455_pt1 | contig 38010 bp, 49 predicted proteins | sample MGYA00511670_ERZ773013 | MGnify/ENA primary metagenome ERZ773013 (study PRJEB29015, sample SAMEA2738120) | human oral metagenome | biome: human oral; feature: human-associated habitat; material: saliva | place: China | collected 2257 ... | reverse complement strand
GGGGGGGTATGGGGAGGGGTGGGCGCAGGGGTGCAATAGCCCTATGTATTAAAACACCAAATTAGTTAACTAAAATTTTTAGTAAAAAAATATTTTTCTTTATTATTTTTGTATTAGCTAATTGTTTTTATTCCTTAGGCATGAATTTTCAGTTACGTGGCAAAAGCGTGTCCTGCTTTGCCGCTTTATTTCGTTTCTGACGGGCTTTCCCCTGCCGTATGGCGTTTCCCCTGCTGTGTGGTGTGTGCGTGTCTGATGGGCTTAAAATGGCTATTATGCGACGGGAGAACTCGCACCCGTTTGGATGCCCTGCGACGGAACTCTCAATACTAAATTTCAAGTGTTAAAATCGGAGATTCGCTTGCATTTCCCGAAAATGTTTTGTACCTTTGCAGTGTCAAACAATGAGGGGATTGCCCTCGCTTGTGGACGCAACCAAAACAACCACCAAATAAATTCTTACAACTATGGTACAAAATCTCGTTTCTCCTCGCTCGGGTAAGGCAGTCGCAAATCAGTTCATCGTGCGCACTGCGAACGGCACGTTCTTTCAATCTTACCGCTCTATCGTCGCAAAGGTGGACAATCTCGGGAACGTGACGCTCGGACGAAATTGGGACTACTCTCGCACTACGCTGAAGTACCTAATGCAGTTCCTGCGCCCCTTTGGGTACGGCGATCTTAATACGGAACGCGTGCGCCAAAAGCTCAAACGCGGGGATTTCAAGTTCTCCGACGACCTTTATTTTTAAGATAGCAAATAGCGTCCGCCCAAATGGGTGGGCGTTTTTTTTGTTTCAAGTGCAATGATATTATAGCCCTGCGCGATTAAAACGCCCCTGCAGTTGTGCTTTCTCCTGCTGCGCAGAATTTCCGCGCCGTTATAACTCACCACAAAGGAGACCGGCTTTGCCGCTTTATTTCGTTTCTGACGGGCTTTTCTCTCGCCGTCGGGTATTTCCTTTGCTGATGGGCATGGGTGTCTCTAACGGGCTTAAAACAGCAATTAGGCCGGTGTTGCTTGTGACCACATAAACAGAGAGAGAACCAAGCGTTAACGTAATGTTAAAAACTCCCGAAAGCTTGCATTTCCCGAAAATGTTTTGTATCTTTGCAGTATCAAACAATGGTGAGTTGCCGTTTGGTAGGTTTCGGTGAAACGAAAGAGTATAGTCTCCAACCCACCCTTAAAAAAAGTGTGAATTTTTTTAACGCTTGTGTTAATAGAATGTTAAAAACGGAGGTTTGCTTGCATTTGGCGAAATCATTTCGTATCTTTGCAGTGTCAAACAATGAGGGGTTCACCCCCACTTGTAGGGCGACCAATAACAAACCAACAAACAAAATTCTCAACATTATGGCAACCAACAACAACACGAACAACGAAATGAAGTCAAACAACACAACGTTTCAAACTATATGGAAAGACCTCCGCGCCAACATTAAGAAGGCGCTTGGCTGTGAAGATGAAAATCTTACGCCCTCATTGCGTGAGATTGGCGAATCTCAACTCGCCGAATTTGATAAACAGATTGAGGAAATGGAAGAGGCAGCTAAGTTGTTACCCAAGAATCTTGACCTAAGCAATTGGGAAAAATTGAAGAATTACCCCAATAAAGAAGATAATTTTGATGGCGACACGAATAACGAAGACGACGTAATACTTGTTCCTACCAATGATGAAGAGTTTCTAACCGAACTTAATAAAGAAATGGCACGCCAACGTCGCAATGGAGAAAGAGACCCATGGAGATTAGTTGCGTTGGGTATGATATACCATCTCTATAAACTTGAATCGTTCAGAAAGATTGGTAAAATTGACCTTTCGAATTGGGAATATCTAAAGAATTACGAAGGATGTGTAATTTGATGAAGATTTGACTAAGTTAAGTCAATGTTGAAAGGTATGCTCCAAGTCGAAAGGCTTGGGGCTTTCTTTGTACTGATGGGTGAGCATTACTCAAATGAGTAGTTTGTTTTTCTGTGAATTTATTAGTATTAACACAAGCGTTAATGGAATGTTAAAAACGGAAGATTGCTTGCATTCTTCCAAATTATTTCGTACCTTTGCATTGTAATCGAAAGACAAACGTCTAACGCATTACCAAATGTTTCACCGCTCAATAAGAGCACAAAATCAGTTTCTATTATAAACAACATAAGATATGGAAAAGTACGATTATTACAAGAATGTGCGTGAGGACATTAAGCAACGTCTTAATGAATGGCTTGATTTCAATAGGATCAATGACTATTCAGACATTGATGAAGTTATTAGTGCAGTGTATGATGACTTCTTCAACTCTGACTCTGTCACGGGCAATGGCAGTGGCTCATACACGTTTAATTCTTGGGCAGCTGAAGAGAACCTTTGTCATAACATGGACTTGCTCAAAGAAGCCTTGAATGAATTTGGTGGTGAACTCAACGACTATATTGATAGTGCTGAGGCTTGCGATGTTACGATACGCTGTTACGTGCTTGGCCAATTGGTCGGCGAAGTGGTTAAAGAATTTGTCGAGGAACATTTTCCCGAGTTTGAATTTTGATGGTTTCCGTTTGGTTAATGGAAGTTAAAAACACTCGAAAGCTTGCATTTCCCGAAAATGTTTTGTATCTTTGCAGTGTCAAATAATGAGGGATAGTCCTCACACAACATCAAACAAGTAATTAGAATTATGATTACAGCAGCAACAAAGAAGTACGCCCACGCTGACCTTATCCAACTCGATAAGATGTTAGAACCTTACACGGAATGGGGCTATTCAGAAGACCTTGTTGAGGTCGTGAACGCTCTTTATGAGTGCCGTGACAAACTTAAGGACATCTACCACAAGTCTTTGCAGGAAGAGGTCAAAACGCTTTAATACAAAGCAATAAAGAACAGAAAATGCACCCGAAAGTTCTTCCGAAAATTGGTCTTATAATAGGGGGCAAAACTTAAAACAAAGGTATAATGCCAAGAGACCAACCCACGCAACAATTTAATTAAATTATATTAACATTTTAATGAGAACGTGCTATACCAAGAGATCAACCTGTATAAAATTTAATATATTAATATAATTAACAAATAATGTCGTTAAATGTCTTCGTTGTGAAACGAGGGCATTTTTTTGTGTGCTATTATTACGACTCCAATAAATGAGTGTATGGTGAGAATAAACTTGTTATGTAGGCGTGTACTTACAACACCCCAACTTTTCTTTCATTCTACGTGTACCACTTTATTTTGTTTCTGACGTGCTTTGCGTGGCCTGTTGGGTATTTCCTTTGCTGATGTAGTATGAGCGTCTCTAACGGCCTTAAAACGGAGATTAGGCCGGTGCTGTGCTCTCTTCGTCCCCGTACAAGTTGGCTAAACAGATGGGACTAAAATTTCGAGTGTTAAAGTCGGGAGATCTCTTGCTTTCTACGATTTTATTTCGTATCTTTGCAGTATCAAACAAGGGTGAGTTGCCGTTTGATAGGTTTCGGTGAAACGAAAGAGTATAGTCTCCAACCTACCCAATAAAAAAAATATTACATATAATTCACACTTGTATTAACGGAAGTTAAAAACCTGATTTTGCTTGCATTTCGCGAAATTATTTCGTACCTTTGCATCGTCAAACAAGGAAACGGCGTTACGCTGTGATAAGTTAGATCCTTGTTTCCTTCCATCTTCCGTGAGATAGTTATTATCTTATAGGTGTAACCAAAACAACAAAACAGAGATCGTTATGGCAACTCTCAACAACAACGAAGTGAACAACGTTATGAACGCAATCAAGGTGGCTCCCACCACGTGGGCAGAACTTCGCGCAATCATCGAGCAGGAACTCAAGCGTCAAGGCAAAGATGCCGACTTGAATTTCATTGACACGTCAAAGATTACGGATATGTCCTATCTCTTTCAAGATTTGGAGATTAGGAATATAAAGATTGACCAATGGGACGTATCGAATGTAACCAACATGGCTTACATGTTCGATAACGCAACGTTGTTCAACTGCGTCCTTTCGAGTTGGAACGTGTCGAAAGTGACGGATATGGAGTGTATGTTCTACAATGCAAAGTCGTTCAATTCTGACCTTCCTGCGTGGGATCTGTCGAATGTGAAGAGTAAGACCTATATGCTCTGTGGTGCAACGTCGTTCAAAGGTAGGCTCTCAGATTGGGACGCTGAGAAAATCGCCAAAGAAGTGCAAATGGACTAAGTTACTGCCCCCTCTCCACGTAGACGATAAGTGCTCCAAGTCGAAAGGCTTGGGGCTTTCTTGTGTGTTGATAGGTGATTTATTACTCAAATGAGTAGTACTCTCTGTAGGTGGTAGGTGCTGACCACGTGACCTACTTCGTCGATTTATTTTAGTTCTGTTGGGCTTTGCTCCTGCCGCTGTGTATTTCATTTGTTGTGTGGTGTGAGTGTCTCTGATGGGCTTAAAACTGCGCTTATGGCCGTGGTGCATTCTATCCATTTCCATATGGTCACAGAAAGATACAGAGCCAAGCGTTAACGTAATGTTAAAAACAGGAGATCGCTTGCATTTTGCCAAAACATTTCGTACCTTTGCATTGTCAAACGATGAGGGATAGTCCTCATACAACATCAAACAAAAGATACAATGAAGAAAGAGATCATTATCGATTTGGTTAAGAAGTGCGTAACTTTCTCTGCTACGGATGTGGCAAACGAATTTGTTGAGTACATTAAATCTAAGTTTAATACGGCTCAATGCGTTGTTACTGACAACATGGTTGAACTTATCGGCTTGGCGGAAGATATGATTAAACTAATCGCAGCCTATGCCGTTGATAAGGAACAAAACGGCTATGTAGTTATCGCAAAGTAAATCTCATTCACTTCGGCCTATAAATTAAATCAAGCAAGTAACCAAATGAAAAAGTACGACTATTACAAGAATGTGAAGAAGGACATTAAGAAAAGCCTTGCAACGATGTTCAATAGCCAACCAACGGAGAACTTTGACGTCCACGACGCTGTTACGGGGTACAAAAGTGGTGGGCATATTTCTTGTCCAAAGAAAGCAAGTGGCTACGTTCGCCAAAATATGGACTTGCTCAAGAAAGCTTGTTATGAGTGTGGCTACGACTTGTCGAAATACATTGGTGATCCGTGTAAGTGTGATGTCATTATACGCTGCTATGTGTTTCAGCAAATGTTTGATAGCATAGTGCAAGACTATGATGAAAAACATTTCTCCAATAACGAAGGTAATTAGTATTTGGTTTATAATGGGGTGGCATTTCAGCCGCCCCAATTTTCCTTGCATTCCTGCTATGTGTCAGAATCGATACGCACCACCCACACATTTTTATTTTGTCTCTGATGGCGTTTGCTCCTGCCGTTGGACGTTTCCTTTGCTGATGGGTATGAACGTCTCTAACGGGCTTAAAACGACGTTTATTTGGTGCTATATTCTATCTGTTTCCATACGACCTATCCAAAACAAACGGGGCTAAATTTTCAAGTGTTAAAGTCGGGAGATCGCTTGCATTCTCCGAAATTATTTCGTACCTTTGCAGTATCAAAGAATAGCGAGATTGGCTTTTGATAGGTTTCGGTGAAACGAAAAAGTATAGTCTCCAACGCACCCCATTAAAAAAATATTACGTATAATTCACGCTTGTGTTAATGGAATGTTAAAAAGCCGATTTCGCTTGCCTTCTCCCAAATTATTTCGTATCTTTGCAGTGTCAAAATGATAGAGGGATAAACCTCAGTTCAATGACAAACGATTACTTTGTGTGGTCGTAATCAAAAACAAATAAACGAATAGCATTATGGAAAAGAAGATTTATCTTATCACTTTGGTTGAAATCATTGCTTTTGAAGATCCTATCGTCACTCATCATGGCGTGGTTATCGGTGATGAAACAAAGGCTCGTAAGCGCCAAAAAAAGACGATTTATGATTGTCTTAACAAGTGGATGGATGAGTGGGGGTATAATGATGGAAGCCTTCTCGAAGATGCTTTTAACATCACCTATGAAGGAAACAGAATCAAAGTAGAGACAGAAGCAGGTGATTTAATTTATTGTGATATTGAGGTTGTAGAAGAAGTTTAATTTCAACTACTTTAGATTTCGGTAAATTATTCCGCATATTGTAGCCATATTCAGTGATAAGCTGATACCATATTGGTAATAAACAAAATTGGTAATAAACAAACAATTAAAAAATAGATATTATGAATCGTAGCAAACTTTCTGAAAACCTTTCACGTCTTAACGAAACGGAAATCGACATCCTTACGTACGTGACAAAACTACCTATTGATTGGTTCAACGACTTGACAAACTCCGACGATAAGGTAGAATATGCTTTGAGAACCCCATTTTCATATTACTCTAATACCGACGGACACCCAATGAATAAAGTTTACGATAAAATCGTAGATGGCATTTATGGCACACCTCTTTTTGAGTTGGTGACAGGTAGACGGGGGAAAGATTTTGAAGTGCTTGCAGAACGCATTAACAAGTTGTGGGCAAGCCACAAGAAAAAAAATGTTTTAATTGCACTTAAGGCAATTGCTGAACGTGAATTTGAAGATATTGCTAATGAACACGATTATGATGATGATGTAACTTTGGAAGTATTTTTGCAAAATTTTGAAAAGGTCTACATTGATGACTTGGTATATTGGTTTGATGAACGAGATTTGAAAACAATTCTTTTGTTTTGTGGGGAGGATTAACTCCCTACAACTCGAAATAGTTTGGTTAGATAATTACTCAAATGAGTAGTTTTAATCAAGGAATAATATACTATGTTATTTCATGCTCTATGAAGACTTGCATAGTGATATTGATTAAGTAACAAGAAACAAACAAATACACAACATTATGGCTAAAAAGAAATACGAAGTAGTGATTGAAAAAGTTTATGTGTCTCGTCAAACAATTGAGGTTGATGTTGAGGATGAAATCAAAGACAACCCCAAAAGATATTCAACATGGTATGAAGGCGCAATTGTGGCAGATATTGCTGAAAAGCGTGGGTTGTTTGATGAAAGTGAAGATTTCGTACACGAGAACACATGCGTTAGAACTGTTAATGGGGAAGATGGGTGGCCTATTTTTGAAGATTGAAAACAAATGTTGTGGGGTGGTGGAAATATGTCACCACAGCTATTAATTGAGACGTAAATCATACGACCCACAAATGTTAAAATCAGAAGATTGCTTGGATTTCCCGAAAACATTTCGTATCTTTGCACTTGTAATTGAATAATAAACTACTAAACAAACAAATAATTAGCACTATGGACAAGAAGAATTATCTTATCACTTTGATGGAAGATACTGAAGGTGAAGGTCTTGAAGCTACATATAAGTGTGTGGTTATTGATAGCCTTGAAAAAGCTCGTGAAGCACAGAAAAAAGTACTTTATGACCGACTTAATTATTGGATGGATAAATGGGGCTATACTGATGATTACACTCTTGAAGAAATCTTTGATATTTCCGAGTGGGAAAACGAAATCTTTGTAGAGACAGATAATGGTGACATGTTCACTTGTGAAATTGAAGAAGTAGAGGTGCTTTAATCTCGCTTATTTCAGTCTCTATTGAAATGAACCTTATAAGTAGAAGTAGGCAAGAAATAAATCCAAAACAGAAACCATTAATATTAAAACAAATAAGATCTATGTATAAAAACTCCGTAATGAATATCCGTTCAATTGACAGAAACGTAGTAAATTGTGAAGTGTGGGTTTTTGTTATGAAAAAAGGCCAAAATGGTATTTATGAACAATCTTCTTCCGTAATTGATAAATTTGACAAGGAAATTGAATTGTCAGATGAGCAAATGGAGAAACTTGGTGGTTTTTGTAACGATAGACTAAGAGAAGAGTATCTTACAAAGTTGATTAACAAATAATCACTAAGGAAGTTATTTGATATAGGACAATACAAAGTATTATACTCTCAGGTGAGAGGGGTATACATTCTATGAAAAACTTATGATTAAGTGATTTGTATTGTTTTACTTGTGAGTTTTTATTGTGGGGATAACTAAATTGGTTATCCCACTTTTTTCCTTAGTGTTTCTATTTCAATGATGTAATTGTGTTATAGTAAGCAGCCACGACAGATTGGCCTCATCATAAAGTAATTCAAGTATGGCTTGGAAATTTACTTCAAAAGTAGTATAATATAATTGGTTGACAGAAATAACAGAAAAAATGAAAAATAATAACATTGAACTCTTCAAAGAATGTTGGAAAGAGCATTGTACCCTTTCTGATAAGATTCAAATTCACAACGTGTATATTGATTTAATGCTTCGGTTTGAAGATGAAATCTTTTACAATGATGAAGATTTCTTTGATGACCAATTTCCAAAGGCTTCTATTGCTGTCCGTTCTTGCTACCTTGGCAACTATAAGTATAGTGACACCTATGTGTGGTTCAATACATATGGAAATCTTGAAAGTGGTAGTTTTGAAAGTGACATGCCTTTCAATGATGTAGATGAAATGTCTGCGTTTTTCATTTCGCATTATGAAGATATTGAACACATAAAAGCTATGAACGACTTTGTTGTTTCGTGCAAAAAAGACTTTGATTGTTGTTCGGAAGAAGAAATGTGATTGGCAAAGCGTTGCCAAATAAATGGACGATAATGATGATGGGTCGTCCAATGAACAACGATGAAGAGGACATAGTCTTAGCACGTTTTCCGTGTGGTGACGGAAATTTTTCAATTCGTGACGCATTTATGTTTTACTTGGGTGGCCGCTTGTGAAAGTAGCTACTCAATTTTGTTTTATGCAATACCCTGCAAATTATTAGTGTTAATGAAATGTTAAAATGCCGATTTTCCTTGCATTTCCCGAAATTATTTCGTATCTTTGCATCGTCAAACAATGAGGGATATTCCTCACACAACAAATAAAAATAGCTACACAATGAATCAGATGGATGAGGAAAAATACTTGAAAACATTCAAGAAAGATGAGTTAATCAAACGTCTCATTAAGGTTGAAGAAGAATTAGTTAAGTGTGAATCTGATTTGGCTGAGTATAAAACTAAGGCTAATGAGTGTTCAACTCAACTCTTGGAACATCAAGTGTACAAAAAAGAAGTCGAAACTTGGACTTTTGGCCTTGTTAAGACACTTCTCGAGAATGAAGATAATCGCAAGTTGTTTGCTTCACTATTGGAGGAAAATATCAATTTGATTATTGATGCACGTGTACAAGAAAAACTTGCCATAAAGACAGATTATTATGATTCAGATGAAGGTGGTGGTAGCAGTACCTCTATTATTTATGATGGATGTGAAATTAACGAAATAGATGGTTGTCGTCCTTGGTAAAGTTTTCAATTACTATCACTTTGAGTGAAGTAGCCACTATATTGTAAAGGTAAACAACAAATATCCAAATTATGCAGAATAAGAATTATGTCATTAAATTGACAGAACACATTGATGGTAATGGAACTTCTGTGACAAATAAGTTTGTCGTTATCAATTCCAAAGAGCGTGCGATTGAAGCTCAAAAAATGGCTTTCTATAACTGCCTTGACTTTTGGATGACAGAATGGGACTATAAAGGCGAACGCCCACTTGAAGAAGTATTTGAAATCATTGAAAAAGAAGATTGTCTTGTTGCCTTAGCACATGACTGCGATGAGATTTACTGCGACATTGAAGTCGTTAATGAATTTTAATCTCAAGTACTTTCGCTTCTGCTGAACTAATCTCTACATTGTAATTGTAAGTAAAACAAATAAACTCTCTATACGATGGACAAGAAGTTTTATCTTATCACTTTGACTGAAAACGTCAAATATAACGACCTTGTAACCGCACGCACACACAAAGGTGTTGTTATTGGGGACTATAGAAAGGCTTGTGAGTTGCAAAAAAAGACCCTTTATGACAGACTTCATTATTGGTTGGAGATGTGGGGGTATAATGAGGAAGGTTGTCCTCTTGAAGAAATCTTTGAGGTTGCTAAAGGGCTAAACAAGATTTCTGCATGGACGGAAAATGGTGATGAATTTTTGTGTTATGTTGAAGTCGTTGATGAATTTTAATCTCAATTACTTTTATTTTGATTGAAGTAATCAATATCTTGTAATCGTAAATCGAACAAAATCATCCAAGTTTAATTTGGAAAATTGATACAAAAGTAGTATAATGTAAATGGAAAGATGTTGAGGACATAAATGCTATGAACGAATTTGGTTGTTGTTCTTAGGGCAAAGTGTTGCCAATGAAATAGGTGATTATGATAGTGGAGCACCTATTTAGAATAACAATGAAGATGGGTTGTATGATTTCCGTATGGTGGCGGAAATGCTTTTCAAATCGTGACGCATTTATGATTTAGTTTGGTGGCCGCTTGTGAAAGTAGCCACCAAATTTGTTTTATGATAAATTATAATAAACTAAACAAATATGGTAAGTGTAAGAACAAAAGATGAGCTTAGGTCTTTAATTCAAACCGAACTTCATTATCATGGTGCTGACGCAGATTTGAACTTCATTGATGTTTCCCAAATCACTGATATGTCTTGTTTATTTAAAGGTTTGGATATTGGAAACATTAAAATAGACAAGTGGGATGTCTCGAATGTGACGGATATGTATTGCATGTTCTTCATGTGTGAAAATTTCACTGCTGACCTTTCCAATTGGGATGTATCAAAGGTTACTGATATGACAGATATGTTTGGATATGCGTCTAATTTTACTTCTGACCTTTCTAAGTGGAACGTATCGAATGTCATTAAAATGGATGGAATGTTCCGCGGTGCAAGTGCTTTTAACTCCGACCTTTCCAAATGGGATGTTTCAAACGTTAGAACAATGCACTACATGTTTTCATTTACAAGGTGTTTTAATTCTGATTTATCTAATTGGAACACTTCAAATGTCGTAAATATGGATGGCATGTTTAAGTTCGCAGAATCTTTTATTTCTGACCTTTCAAAATGGGACGTGTCGAAGATTATTGGAGTAAATGAAATGTTTACAAATGCTACAAAGATGAAGGAAGAATTAAAACCGAAATTTAATAACCTACGATACGTAAGCCTAAATTAAATTGTCTAACGCTCACATGTAACAAGAAACACAACCTCCAAACGTTAATGAAATGTTAAAATCGGAAGATTGCTTGGTTTTCTCGAAATTATTTTGTACCTTTGCATTGTCAAATAACGAGTGATAGTCCTATTAAAGTCAACAATAAGATTAACTTAAATAGTATGAGTAAAATTACGACGAATGAAATTATTGCTAAGGCTAAGTTGGTTCATGGGGATAAATACGATTATTCCAAAGTAGATTATGTAAAAGACTATATTAAGGTCTGTATCATTTGTCCCGAACATGGAGAGTTTTGGCAACGCCCACACGCTCATTTGCAAGGCCAAGGTTGTCCAAAATGTAAGTCTAAAAAACAAACATGTACAACAGATGAGTTCATTGCTAAAGCAAAGAAGATTCATGGTGATAAGTACGATTATTCCAAGGTGAAGTATGTTGACGCTAAATCAAAAGTTTGTGTCGTTTGCCCCGAACATGGGGAGTTTTGGCAAACACCTTCTTCTCACACCCAAGGTGTTGGCTGTCCTAAATGTGCTAATAAAAATAAAGGCGAATATCGCCGTTCATCCAAAGAGGATTTTATTACAAAGGCTCGTAAAATTCATGGTGACAAGTATGATTATTCAAATGTGGATTATGTAAACAACTATACCAAGGTATGTATCATTTGTCCTAAGCATGGTGAATTTTTGCAAACACCTTCTAATCATTTAAGTGGTCAAGGTTGTCCTAAATGTAAGGCTGATAAAACTCGTGAAAGACTAATATTATCCAAAGAAGGCTTTATTAAAAAGGCTCGTTTAGTTCACGGAAATAAGTACGATTATTCTAAAGTGGAATATGTAAATAATAGAACCAAGGTTTGTATAATTTGCCCTGAGCATGGTGAGGTTTGGCAAACACCTCATAATCATTTAAGAGGCCAAGGTTGCCCAAAATGTGTGGTTGAAAAGCAAACTTCGACAAAAGAAGAGTTTATTAAAAAGGCAAAAGAAATTCATGGTGATAAGTACGATTATTCCAAAGTGGATTATTCCAATGCTCATACCAAAGTTTGTATTATCTGCCCCAATCATGGAGAGTTTTGGCAAACGCCAAACAATCATCTAAGGGGTCATGGTTGTCCCAAATGTAAGAGAAATCAACTCTCATGTGCAGAGTAAATTATCACAAAGTAAAAAGACTTATTATAAGTGTTAATGGAAAGTTAAAAACCTAATTTCACTTGGATATGCCGAATTTATTTTGTACCTTTGCACCATCAAATAACGAGGGATAGTCCTCATACAACTAACAAGAAGAACAAAACGATAAAAGCAGTCCCAAATGCCTTTGTAGATGGGATAGAGGGTGTTGGAGTTCACCCAATGGTCGTAACCATAAAGAGATAATATTCTATGTTATTTCATACTCTAATTTATCAAAGTGGAGAGTGTCGAATGATGCTGATGTTCGTGGAATGCTTATAGATTCGGGCATAACGGAAGATGAAAAAGAATTGCAACCAATTTCAAATAAGATGTGTGACTACTTTTATTATCGGTGGATTAACTGATATCTTATGCCACTAATTTATTAACACTCAAAATAAAAATTATACAACAATGGAATGTTCTTTTAATAAAGAGAGTTACGAACTCATTTGTAAGTTAGCTAATAAATTTGCCTATGGCGCAGTTTATAGTATCAAATATGAAGAGTTTTTGAATGCAGGCATTATTGGTTTGGAAAAGGCTATTAAGTATTATAATGATGATAAGGAAACCACATTTAAGACTTTTGCCACCACTTGTATTGTAAGTTCAATGCGTACTTGCAAGAAGAAACAAAATTGCTTTGGCTTAACACAAGACGAGAATGTAGTTCTTGAAAATGTGGATAGCCTTACGACATTTGTGGTTGAAGAAGACATGGAAGAGGTGGTCAAGAAAGTCATTATTAAAGTAAATGCAAATAATGAACGTGATGCAGAAATCTTTATGCGTAACATTGGTTTGATTGGTGATATACCTATGGACTATAAAGAACTATCTATTCGTTTCAATATGACAGATGAACGAATTAGACAGATTTGTGTCAAAACTCGAAAGTCTATCAATGATGACCCCACTCTGAAAGAGTTGCTTTATAGCTACGTTGGTTAATAAGGTAATTAGAACATTAACGAAATGTTAAAATCGGAAGATTGCTTGTTTTCCATGGATTTATTTTGTACCTTTGCACTATCAAACAACGAGGGATAGTCCTCACACAATAAACAAGAACAACAAATAGATTAAAGACTATGACAAAGTTCATTGATATGAATAAAAAGGATGCAATTTCTGAGTGGAAAACAATCAATAACATTGCTATCCCTAACACAAAAATCGACTTAATACTAAAAGTTCTTAGTAATAAGTTTGATAGTAAAGAATATGGTGTTGAGATTAGTGATGAGTATGTAGATGTTGCTCTTCCCAACGGAACATATACAATCATTGTAAAGAATGGTTTGGTTGAGAAAATGTCACCTTACATTGAATTATTCAATGGTGATGAAAGAATTTTGGAAGATGCTGCAATCTACCTAAATGAGAACGGAGAATTGGATATAAAACTTTGAGTGAAGCATTTGTCTTTTGAATGACAAACAATCGCAAAACCAAACGTTAATGAAATGTTAAAATCGGAAGATTGCTTGCATATCTCAAAAACATTTCGTATCTTTGCATCATCAAACAAATAAAACAGCTATGCAGTACAAAGTAACTAAGGCAAGTCAAATCTTTGAAGTGAACAACGACAAATGTCATAACTACTATTGGTTGTTCTATGTCAAGTTTACTGACGGGACACACAAGGTGAATATGAAATTTGTCCTTTGGGATAGTCTTGAGGACATTTGCGAATACTTTACTGACGAGGACGCAGAGGAATACGTTGGTGTAACAAAGAAACAAATTCGTGAGTTTATGCTTGAAAAAGCCTATACAACGATTGACTCCCAAATTGGGTACAATGTAGAAAACCAAACACTCAATGATTGTCTTGACAAGCTGAAATCTTTCCAAGCGTTTTGTAATAAGACAATTGAAGAGTATAATAGATGAAATGAAAGGTGTCACCACTTTCATAGGTGGTGGCACTCTTCAATAAAGAATCTTTTTCAGATAAATAAAAATTAGTAAAACATATAAATAATTAACAATGAAAGACAAACAGATTTTTGGCGCAATTGGCGCATGTGTACTTGCAATTCTTGCTATTGCAATTGTGCATTTTACTAACCCCGACTATAACGAGGAAGTGGCTTTTAAGATGAAACCTATCTTTTTTGGTGATACTCGGGTGGCAGATGAACCTGCAAATAGTTTTACGTTTTACGTAGCAACGACGAATTGCGTTCATTTCAATATCTTGCCGCAGAAGAAGGAATTTAAGTTTGATGATTTGCTTTCAAACGACAATACTCCTTTGGATGTGAACATGTATCTTGTTTACCAAATTCAAAAAGGAAAGACGCCAATTCTATTGCGAAATTATGGTGAGACTTGGTATGAGACTTTTATTGAGCCTTATTTCCGTAACAAGGTACGTGAATTGGTATCTACTTACTCTCCTTTTGACTTGATGAGTAATCGTGAAGTGCTTGCTAACTTTGATAAGAAACTTCAAGAAACAATGGTTAACTATGTTGAAGAACTTTCTAAAAAGCAAGGCGAATTTCCTATTACAATCAATCAAGTTGTAACTGACCGCGTAATGCCCAATTCAGAGCAATTGCGTGAGATGAATAAGACCGCCGCAGCAATTCAAGCTAAACAAACACAAGAGAAACGAGTAGAGATGGAAAATGCTCGTGCTAAGGCTGAAAACGCTCGTGCTATTGCTGATAAGGCCTATATGAACGCAATGAATCTTTCACCCTCACAATTCATTCAACTCCGACAATGGGATGTAATTGAAAAGAAGGATGGTGCAAACATTGACGTACTCGTAGGTGGTTCTGAAGTCCCTATGTGGAATATTAAACGATGAGAAATTGTATGGTTGGTCATATTATTGACTGACCATACCTTTATTTATTAAGTGTTATATTATGGTTACTGACAAATATGTTTTCTTTTGGAAAGGTAAACTTTCCAACTTTTATAAAATTGACATTTCTTATAACGGAAAATGGTTTCATTCGTCTGAACAATTATTCATGTGGTTGAAGGCCAAATTTTTTAACGATGAGTATCATGCTAAATTGATTTTGGAATCTAAAAGCCCACAAGAAGCTAAGAATTATGGAAGAAAAGTACTTAATTTCGATAGTGAAAAATGGGATTTGGTGAAATGTGACTTCATGTATAAATCCCTTCAAGCAAAGTTTTATGGTGATAGTGACTTACGTTCATATCTTATGAGAAAGGCACATAAAGGGAAAATCTTTGTTGAAGCAAGTCCCTATGATAAAATATGGGGTATTGGCATGGCGGAAAACGACAAAGACCTTTTTCAAACCGAACTTTGGGGGGAAAATTTATTGGGTAAACTTCTAAATAAGTTGTACGATGAAATTCAAGGAAAAAACCAAATGTTAAAATCGGAATAGTACTTGCATTTGGCGAAATAATGTCGTATCTTTGCGTTGTGATTGAGAAGGTCACTATTATGTTGAATAAAAACAGATAAACAATGAAAGAATTATTTGAGAAGATTGACAAGAGCATTAAACTGATTGATGAACTATATCAAAGTTATAAGGAAGATGAAGACCCATCTTCTTATAATACAAGCATCTTTAATGTGATTATTCCTCAGTTTGAGAAAACAAAAAAGATTTTTGAAGACATTCAAGAAAACGAGGAAATTGACAACCACGAGTTTTTGAATGGGCTACACAATTTTGCATTGTTTCAGCATTTATTTTTTAGCGTGACTTGGAATGATTGCTATGAAGCAAAACAAATGCGAGATATTCTATTAAACGTGTTTTCCGACGGCTTGTATTATATGGTTGCTTTGGTTGGAGAAATGACTAAAAAACAATGTGTGGAGTGATGGGGAAGAAGATAAATAAAGCAATTGATATTCTGTGGCTAATAATTTCAGCGATTGTCTTATTGGTCGGTTTCTTTGAAACGTTCAATAAGTAAGGCCTTATTTCCTCTCTCCTGCAAGATTTCCAAACGATTGGTGCAACACCACCAACACTAAGAAATACGCTTACAAAACAAATAACCAAGTGTTAACGTAATGTTAAAATCAGAAGATTGCTTGCATTATCCGAAATCATTTCGTATCTTTGCATTGTCAAACAACGAGGGATAGTCCTCAATGACAATTGAATTTTCAACTCAAAAAATAAAAGATTGATATGGCTAAGAACGTTTTCGAAATCCTCTACACACGAATTGAATCAGAATATGGCGTTGAGGCCACAAAGAATGATTTTCAAGTTTTCTGTGAAGGTTCAGAGTTTACTAACGTGAAGGACGTTATTGACCTTATTGAAACATTGCCGTTCCTTTATCAAAAGGAATGTGTGGAGCTTGACCAAATTGAAGTGACATTTGATACGTCTCGTCTTGGTGTGTTCTACATTACGCTCTATTCTTTTGGTGATATTATCGCCGAATATAAAGTGAGAGAAGAAGGTCAAAAACTTATCATTGCAGCCAATGATAAATACTACAATGAAAATGTAGAAGACCTATATTATCTTCCGCTCAAAAAACATGCGGAAAATTACAATAAAATGAAATAATACTCATTTGTAAACATACTTGATTTTTTATTTAGTTTGATAATTAGAATTGGTGGTATTTGTTGTGAAACAAGTGCCACTTTTTTTTGTGTTAAAATCGGAAGAACGCTTGCACATCTCGATTTTATTTTGTACCTTTGCATTATCAAACAAGGGTGAGTTGCCGTTTGGTAGGTTTGGGTGAAACCAAAAAGTATAGTTTCCAACCAACCTTAAAAAAAAGTGTTAATCAAATTAACGGAGATGTTAATGGAAAGTTAAATCCTCGTTTTTACTTGCATTACCCCAAATTATTTCGTATCTTTGCATTGTCAAACAACGGATAGGGAGACCTTTCCAATTATGAACCTAATAAACGGCACGTTATAATGGAAAATCTTGAACAAATCAAAATTGATGATTTTAAGAATTGGTCAGTTGAAGAGCAACTTCTTTTTTTTCTTAAAGAAATTGATGACTTGTCCACAAAATGTTATGATGCTGTGGATCATCGTGAACCCTTCATTTTTTCTTATTTAGCTGATACGAAAGACTCTCTAACTAGGCAACTTGCTCTTTTCGTCAAACAAGTCGATAAAGCCTTGGATGAACTTGAAGAAAGAAAGGTTTACACGTTTGAAAAACGGTATATTACAAAAGAAGACCTGACAGAGGAAGTAAAACATGTGTTTAACGAGTTGTATTACACTTTACAAGCTCTTCGACAGGACATGAGCCGATTCAATCACGACGAGGAAACAAAAAGTATTGTGGATGGCATTGAAAAGTTTTATGAGTTTGCCGGCTTAGTTTTGCCAACATATAAATGGTGAGAAGAAAGCACACCATGTAATATCGTATGCTTTCTTTCTCTTGCGAATTCACTCTTCTGACGTAATAACACCACACCAATAACAAGAAACGTGCTTACAAAGCAAAAGAACCACATAAGAGTTGATGTTAATGAAATGTTAAAATGGTTCTAAGGCTTGGATATACCGAATTTATTTTGTATCTTTGCATTGTCAAACAACGAGGAACTTTCCTCTTAGAAGGAAGTCATAAAATCATATTAAAACATGCCTAATAAAAAGACAAAAGAGGAATTTATCGCTAAGGCAAAGTTGGTTCATGGTGATAAGTACGATTATTCCAAGGTGGAGTATGTTGGTGCACTTACTAAGGTTTGTATCATTTGTCCTAAGCATGGAGAATTTTGGCAGGAAGCAAATAGTCATTTACGAGGTCAAGGTTGTCCAAAATGTAAGTACGAAAAACAGACATCTTCTACAGAAGAATTTATTCAAAAGGCTCATAAAGTCCATGGTGACAAGTATGATTATTCTAAGGTGAAGTATAAGAAATGTGATACTAAAGTTTGTATCATTTGCCCTAAGCATGGGGAATTTTGGCAAACGCCAAATCATCATCTAAGTGGGGGTGGTTGCAGTAAATGTGGCTATGAAGCCCAAGGTAAACATCGTCGTTCCTCATTATCTGATTTCATTACAAAGGCTCGTAAAGTTCATGGTGACAAATATGACTATTCCAAAGTGGATTATGTAAATAATTATACCAAGGTCTGTATCATTTGCCCCGAACATGGAGAGTTTTGGCAAATACCAAGTGCTCATTTACAAGGTCAAGGCTGCCCTAAATGTAAGTCTAAAAAACAAACATGTACAACAGATGAGTTCATTGCTAAAGCAAAGAAGATTCATGATGATAAATATGATTATTCTAAAGTTAATTATGTGAATAGAAAAACAAAAGTTTGCATTATTTGCCCTAAGCATGGGGAATTTTGGCAAACGCCAAATCATCATCTAAGTGGGTGTGGTTGTCCTAAATGTGGTGTTGAAAATCATCGTAAAAATAAACTCTCATGTACAGAGTAAATTATCACAAAGTAAAAAGGATTATTATAAGTGTTAATGGAAATTAAAAACCTGACTTCGCTTTGATATATCGAAATTATTTCGTATCTTTGCAGTATCAAATAATTAAAGCAATCGTTGAATTATGACACAAGAAGAAATTAAGAAGGACGTGGAAGATATGGAGTTTAATCTTTCTACCGCTAAGGAAGACCTTATCAAGGTAATTGATCAGTTTAATTTGGATGAAAATACTCATCCTTATTTCACCCAAAAAATTGATGTGATGGAACAACTCATCGCTGAAATGGAAGAATGTACTCACATTTATGAGTGGAACGAAGAGCAGTTTAATAATGATAGCGTTATGCTATTGAACTTAAAGAAACACAGCGATACATTAAGAGAAAACTTTAGCAAAGAAGTGGTTAGCATTTACAACGATCACCAACAATAAGAGTGGCAAACGTTAATGAAATGTTAAACCCACTCTAAGGCTTGCATTTCTCGAATTTATTTCGTACCTTTGCACTATCAAGTTAAGTCAAAGGTTCTGCTCGAATGATGGAATGGTAGACATGAGGGACTTAAAATCCCTTGGACATTGCGTCCGTGTGGGTTCGACTCCCACTTCGAGTACTAAATAATAACATAAAAGCTATTGGAAATTAAGTAAGAAAATAGTATAATACAAATGAATTAAATAAGGGAATCAATGTTACGAGCAATTAAGGTACGATTATATCCAAATAAAACGCAAGAACAAACACTTCAAAAGGTGCTTGGCAGTTATCGTTTTGTCTATAATCACATGCTTGCTCGCAAACAAGAAACATATAATTCCGATAAAACAAACCTTGGGCTTAACGAACTTTCAAAGTATTTTCACCATGAATTACTGAAAGATGAACAATATCAATGGTTGACGGAGCAGAATACAAAAGTGGTGAGGCAAGCAATAAGGCAAATGCTTACCGCTTATGACAAATTCTTCAAAGAGCATAAAGGATTCCCAAAGTTCAAGAGTAAGAAGGATAAACAATCGGCTTTATTTCCGATTGGTGCAATATCAAAGAAAAATACATTTGATACTCGTAAGATAACGCTTACCAAGAAGTTAAAGAGCATATCTTTCCGCTGTTCTGATTTATACTTGTCAAGATTGCAGAAATATAAGGATAATATAAGGAGTGCAACCTTATCGAAAACCAAGAGTGGTAACTACTTCCTTTCAATCCTTGTTGATATAAATGATAATGAGCTTGTCAAGTTTAATAAGACAAGTCGTGATGTTGGAATTGACCTTGGGGTGAAGGATTTTGTAATAACTTCTGATGGGGAAGTGTTTGATAACAAACATTTCTATAAGAAGGACGAAAAACGCATTGCCAAGCTGCAACGTCAATTATCGAAGAAACGTAAAGGTTCGAGTAACTTCCATAAGCAATGTAAACGTATTGCAAGGGTCTTTGAAACTATAACCCATAAGAAGGAAAATTACATTCATTCTGTGGTTAATTATTTGTTACGTAAATACGACACCATTTACATGGAAGACTTGAACATAAGTGGAATGTTGAAAAACCATAAACTTGCAAAGGCAATACAGGAAGTTTGTTTTTACAAATTCAAGACAACGTTACAAAACAAGGCTTTGCAAAATGATAAGAAGGTTGTTTTAATTGGGCGATATTATCCATCCTCAAAGACTTGCAGTAAGTGTGGTTATATCAACAATGAATTAACCTTGAATGACCGTCATTGGCAATGTCCAAATTGTGGGACAAGTCATGATAGAGATTACAATGCAGCATTAAATATCCTCTACGAAGGACGTAGGATAAGTGTTGCGTAATAAAGAAATTAAATAAATAAGTAGGTATCCGTAGTACCGAATTAACGCTTGTGGACTATCCAACTATGGGATTGTATCATTGGTTACAATTAGTAGTGGTAGAGCGAAGCAAGAAGTGAAAATAAAAGACAATTTATAATTGGCTTAGATTTTCATGTACGGTGAAGGTAATTACTATTTCAAACGATAACAAATAAAAATAATATGTTTGAACAAGAGGTAAAACAGAAACTTAAAGAACTAAAAAAACTTATAGAAGAATTAAATGAACTTATGAAAGTAACTGACTCAAAAATGGATGTCAAAGTACCTCCGCCTTTTGTGTTTTCTGATATTGACCTTTCATCAGTAAAAGGAGAGATTCCAAATTATTCGTTGTACGAAAATCATTAAATCTTAAATGAAGGTTGGAATTTGTGAAAGTCTATATAAGGCTTACACGTTCCAACCTTTCTATTTTACTACGCCAAACCAATCATTGTATCTCAATATAGTCCACGTATAAATACGTGTTCTCTTTATCCTTATTGTTTTGATAAGCCCTTATATTTTTCTCATTCTTGATTAGAGAGTATATGATTGGAAATAAGTCATCTATCATTCTAAGAAACTTGTTGTGGCTCTTAAACAAACTTGTAACAGAACTATGTAACTCTTCAATTGCCAAATTGCCCATATCATTCTTAAACGTATATAGCTTTTCGCCACTGCCCGATTCTTGGCCACCAAAGAATAGAATAGAAGGGTATTTCTCTTCAATTTCAGAACAATAAGCCTTGAACCTTGAACGTAACTCATCAATGTTACTAATCAATGGCTTGTTGTAAGAACGCACCTCTAACAACACCCTAACAATGATATTATTTGATTCTGCGTAACTTAATACCTCATCTATATTATCGGCAGGAAAACGCAAGAAACCATGGCGATATTCTAACTTACCATCATCGTCCCAAAACAGCCTTAAATCATAACCAACAGCCCCCAACGAATGCTGAACCTTATAATCAACTGATTGACACCTACCAACAAAAGGCAATAAACGCTGCCAAAAAACTTTTGGCCTTAAATAAGTCATAGTGTTGTGACTACCTAATTTCATTTGCTAATTTTATGATTATTTTATTATCAATAATAAATAGATATAAGCAAAGAACCAAGCGTTAATGGAACGTTAAATCCTCGTTTTTACTTGCACAATCCAAAATAAATTCGTATCTTTGCATTATCAAACAAGGGTGAGTTGCCGTTTGGTAGGTTTCGGTAGAACGAAAAAGTATAGTCTCCGTCCCACCTTAAAAAAAAGTGTTAAAATAATTAACACAAATGTTAATGGAATGTTAAACTCATAAGATTGTTTGCGTTTCCCGAAATAAATTTGTACCTTTGCATTGTCAAACAATGAGGGATAGGCCTTACATAACAAAAAACAAATAATTAGAAACATGACAATTAAAGAACTCATTACAAAGGCACGTGAAGTTCATGGTGACAAATATGATTATTCCAAGGCGGTGTATGTGAATGGTAGAAATAAGGCTATTATTATTTGTACTGAACATGGTGATATTTCTTCAGCTCGTAAAGTTCATGGCGACAAGTATGACTATTCTAACGTTGAGTATATTGATAAATATACAAAGGTTTGTATCATTTGTCCTGAGCATGGAGAATTTTGGCAAACACCTTATGACCACTTTTACGGCCGTGGGTGTCCTAAATGTCACGCTGAATAGAAATGTAAAAACCAAACCTTATGTTAAAATCGGGAGATTGCTTGGTTTTTTCGAAAACATTTCGTATCTTTGCACTATCAAACAACGAGGGATATTCCTCACATAACGTCATCAGATAAACGACAATGAAAAAGTACGACTACTACAAGGCTGTAAAGAAGGACATCAAGAAGAACCTTGCAAAGATTTTCAACAACCAAGTAACGGAGAGCTTTGACCTCTATGATGAGGTTACGGGCGACAAAAGTGGTGCTTATACTTGCGACAAAAAAGCAAAGAGTTACGTTCGCCAAAACATGGACTTGCTTAAAAAGGCTTGTTCTGAGTTTGGTATTGATTTATCGGAATATATTGCATATCCGTTTAGATGTGATACCATCATACGCAGCTATGTGTTTAAGGAAACGTTTGAAAAAATTATACAAGAATTTATATGGGAACATTTTCCCGATGAAGTAGTGGATTAGTATTTGCAGGCAATTGGGTGGTACTTCCGCCACCCCACTATTTACGGCTGTATTGGTACAATAAACACACCCATAGATGCAAATGTTAAGTGTTAATGCAATGTTAAAAACGGAAGATTGCTTGCATTTCGGAAAAATCTTTCGTATCTTTGCACCATCAAACAACGAGGGATATTCCTCACACAACATCATCAAATAAATAACACAAATGAAAAAAATTGCTTTGGCTCTTCTCTTTATGTGCGTGGCTTTCAATCTTTCTGCACAAGATTATTACTTTGATATCTTGCATCCCAAGGTGACATATCGAATGTATAATAAAAGTACTAAAACCTACGATAAGTGGCAAGATAATTGCCCACCTTTCATTAAGGACGTTTTGGGGTATGAAAATGAAACACTATATCTCTGTGATGGCTTCCGACTGCGCTATATGAAATTCTATAACGTACAAGAAATCTATACTAAGATTGGTGGGGGACTTTATCCAACTTTTTATGGTGAAACAACGCGTGAAAATAGTGATGGTAGTACATACGTTATTAAAGTACACGCAGTTTATGAATCTGAATTTAAGTGTGTATTGAAGTACCTTAAACTCACTTATCCACTTTATGAAATCAAAATCGAGTATAAGGAGTAAAGTTAATAACCACATTTAACATAAACATATAAGTTATGGATTCATACAAGACCACACACGATTTTCTTTTGCAAGAGGGCACAACAAGCAATAAGAGTTCCGTTGATATCTTTATCAGTCGTATCGAAGAGTTAAAAAATGAAATTGAAGGTTACAGAAATAAATTGACTGATGAACAGCAAGAGCAAATCAATTATTGTAATAGTCTCCTCATATCAAGTGACGCTTTGATTATTAAGGTTACAGATGAACAAGAAATCTTTGACCAAGAAGCCTATGGAAAAGTTTACGCAAAACACATGAACCAATTTGCTAACATGGTTTTACGGAATTTAACAATTACATAACAAATAAGGTTATGAGCGAAAAACATTTCAATATCATCATAACATTGGATGATTTACAGATGACCTATGATGAAACAGCGTTTGAAGATGGTACAACCTTGAATGACCTTGTTGGTGAAACATATCACCTATATCGTATGGCATACCAAACAACGCCAAGCAACAACGACATTAAGGTAGAATATAAGGATAAAGATCAGCAATACATTATCACTGACTATCTAAATTTCAAGTGTTAAATTCGCTCTAAGGCTTGCATATATCGAAATTATTTCGTATCTTTGCATCGTAAAACAATGAGGGGTATTCCTCAAATTATAAACAACAAACAACATACCACTATGCAAGAAGAAAAGAAGTACCAACTGACCGATGAAACGCGAAATTATTACGGCAAAACATTGTACCGTATTCAAGCCATCAAGGATTTTGGGGACGTAAAAGCAGGAGACAAAGGTGGTTGGGTAGAAAGTGAACGCAACCTTTCTCAACAAGGTAATTGTTGGATTTATGATGATTCCATCGCATTTGGACATCCTCATGTGAGAGAAAACGCTAAAATTATGAATAGTTCTAAGGTTTGCGATTTTGCTTGCATTGGAGGAAATGCAGTTATTGACCGAAAGTCTTTAATTGGTGGAGAGGTGTTCATTAAAGATGCTAAGGTAATAAATCTTGAAATCTTAAAATGTACACAGATCATTGGCGATTTTGAAATCAAAAGCCCGAGAGACTTTTATGATTTCAATCTGTGGTTTCCCTATGGTGAAGATATAACGTACATTCCTAACCACAACAAATTTTTCTATTGTGGTCAAACTTATACGAAAGAAGAACTCGCCAAACACGAAAGATTCGCAGGAAAAAACACTATCATCTTGGGTCTCCTCAATAAAATTATAGACCTTTGTAACTACTATAAAGAAGCCTATCTCTAAATATCAGGCATTCCACTACCTAATAAAGGTAGTGGTTTTTTTTGCTCTATGCTTGTTTATTGAAATTCTGTTCATTGGTCGGTACAACACTAACCAACAAGCCAAAGGCCAACACTATATTATAACTGCCTATCAAAATTTCAAATGTTAAAATCAGAAGAACGCTTGCATATCTCGATTTTATTTTGTACCTTTGCAGTATCAAACAAAGGTGAGTTGCCGTTTGGTAGGTTTCGGTGAAACGAAAGAGTATAGTCTCCAACCCACCCTTAAAAAAAGTGTTAATAAATTTAACGGAAACGTTAATGAAAAGTTAAATCCTCGTTTTTCCTTGCATTATCCGAAATCATTTCGTACCTTTGCAGTACCAAAATGAAACAAACGCTCGAATGATGGAAAGGTAGACATGAGGGACTTAAAATCCCTTGGGCAGTAATGTCCGTGTGAGTTCGAATCTCACTTCGAGTACAAAAACAATTACACTATATTCGTTATGAAGACATTTACCCAACAAGCTGAAAACATTGAACAAAACGTTGCATTGTCCAATATCTTTGATGAACTTATCAAAGATCAGCAGAACAGCCTTATGCAGGCAAACGAAAACCATAAGAAATATCTTGGTGGTATGTTTATGTGTCTATTCGGAATTGAAAATTGCAAAAAGGGAGCAGTTGCTAATTCATATCTTGGTTGGTACAAAAACGAAAAAGAGTTCGCAAAAGAAGTCGCAAGAAAGTTAGATAGATTTCCTCAATGGATTTTCCCGAATATCGATTTTCAAGCATACTATGACACCGAACTTTCACCCTTTGTTAAACATAAGTTCGGGCATTTCTTCCTTGCAACACTACAAAGAACCAAGTGTTAATAGAATGTTAAAAACGGAAGATTGCTTGGATTTCGCCAAAACATTTCGTACCTTTGCATTGTCAAACAACGAGGGCTATTCCTCATATAACAAACTAATAGTTACAACTATGTCACAAGAAACAAACAAGAAGTACATCATTCTCAAAGACGAAAAACTCGAAGATGGTTTTGGTTGGCTGTATCGCATTCAAGCCGTCAAAGATTTTGGGGACGTAAAGGCAGGAGATAAAGGTGGTTGGGTTTCGGGCTATCATAATCTCTCACAACAAGGTAATTGTTGGATTTATGATGATGCTTGTGCATGTGATGATTCTCAAGTGTATGGTGATGCAAAACTTAAGGACGACGCATCTATTAACGATAATGTTGACGTTTTGGACAATGCTATCATTGAAAAAAATGCGAGACTTTGTGGCTCTGTTTCAGTCGAAGATAATGCACTTGTAACTGACGATGCATTTGCCGAAGGTTTTAATCTTACAATTGGTGGTAATGCAATTCTTAGAAAAAATGCTTGTGTAGATATTTCTCACGAACGTATCTGTGGTAATGCTGTAATCGAAAGTTCTATAGACGATTACGAAGAATGTGTATGTGAATATCAATAAATAGCTTGCACGAAGTGGAAGATTAAGTGGTTTCCTATCGTCACAAAAATACTTGTGGCGGTAGGCTTTTTTTTATCCTCTATCCAACTTGCACGTTTGATCCTCGTATAGTATGATATCCAATCAATACCAACCACCACCTTTCTCTCTCCTGCACTTTCGTGTGTCAAGTGGGATAACACCAAGCCTACAACAAGAAACACACTTACAAGGCAAAAGAAACAATTGGCCAAAAAGCCACAACCCCAAAACGTTAATGGAAAGTTAAATTCCCGATTTTCCTTGCATTCTCCCAAATTATTTTGTACCTTTGCATTGTCAAACAACGAGGGATATTCCTCACATAACATCAAATAAATAAATACAACTATGACACTTAAAGATTTTATTACAAAGGCTCGTGAAATTCATGGCAACAAGTACGATTACTCCAAAGTGGACTACGTGAATGGTAGTATCAAGGTATGCATTATTGATCCCGAGTATGGAGAGTTTTTGCAAACGCCTAATGCTCACCTACAAGGCCAAGGTTGCCCTAAACGTAGTGGTAAACATGTTCCTACAACAGAAGAATGGATTGCAAAGGCTCGCGAAAAACATGGTGATAAGTATGACTATTCAAAGGTGGTCTATGTGGATAGCAATACAAAGGTTTGTATTATTGATCCCGAGTATGGAGAGTTTTTGCAAACGCCTGCAAATCATCTTCTTGGCATGGGATGTCCTAAACGTGAACAGATTGCGATTGATAAACTTAAACAAGCAATAGTAGAAAATTTCATTAAAAATGCTCGTTTGGTTCATGGGGATAAGTACGATTATTCCAAGGTGAACTATGTAAATGGCAAAACTAAGGTTTGCATCATCGATCCCGATTATGGTGAATTTTGGCAAAAGCCTAATGACCACCTAAAAGGATGTGGTTGTTCTAAACGTGATGTTGAACAGAATAGTGAAAAACAATCCTTATTAACAAAGGCTTTCATTAAGCGAGCACGTTTGATTCACGGCGACAAATATGATTATTCCAAGGTGGTCTATGTGGATAGCAATACCAAGGTTTGCATTATCAGTCCCGAACTTGGTGAGTTTTGGCAAACGCCAATTGATCATCTTCTATGTGGAAACCACGATGAGTGTGTTTACGCTGAAAAAGTAGAATAAAATAGATTTCCTATCGTCACAATAAACTTGTGGCGATAGTTTTTTTTTGTCTCTATGTACTTACCATCTCCGTTATATTACTCCATAGCCAAAGAATTTCCCATCTCTCCTGCACGTTTACTATTTAGTCAGTAACAACTACAACCAATAACAAGAAACACGTTTATAAGCCAAAAGAAACCGATAAGGTCAAACGTTAATGAAATGTTAAAGTCAGGAGATTGCTTGCATTTCTCGTTTTTATTTCGTACCTTTGCAGTATCAAACAAAGGTGAGTTGCCGTTTTGATAGGTTTCGGTGAAACGAAAGAGTATAGTCTCCAACCCACCTTAAAAAAAAGTGTGAATTATTTTAACGCAAACGTTAATGAAATGTTAAAATCAGAGGATTCCTTGCATTCCCCCAAATTATTTCGTACCTTTGCAGTGTCAAACAATGAGGGATAGTCCTCACAAAACAAATAAACAGCTATACAATTATGATTACTTCTGCAATCGGTATTTTCGACGTAAAACAAGGTGACAACAACAACACTCTTCTTATGGTAGAAGATAAAATTGTTACAACTATCTTCGATACCTATTGGTGGGATGCGGATAAAATCCTATCCTTCATTAAGGATAATGTGGCTTTGATTAAAGAAAGAATCACAGAACTGAAAGTGAATCCTTTCGCAAAACAAGATAATAATCTTGTCGTGTTAGATTAAATAAAAGTATCGGTTCTATTGGTTCTCCGAATAAAAGAACCTATTATTTGCCCGAATGGTGAAATGGTAGACACGAGGGACTTAAAATCCCTTGAACTGAAAAGTTCGTGCGAGTTCGAGTCTCGCTTCGGGTACGATGTGTTAATGAAATGTTAAAATCGGAAGATTGCTTGCATTTCTCGATTTTATTTCGTACCTTTGCACTATCAAACGATGAGGGATAGTCCTCTATTTACAAACAACTTAAACAAAGTGCCTTATGATTTATTTTGATTTTATCGTAACTCTCAATGACGAAAAGCAATACACCTATGGTTGTGAAATTGTCGAAGATATTGAAACGCTTGATGAGCTTAAACAAATGGCAATCGACGAATTTGAGGAGGAAGACGAAGAAGCTGCAGACCTTATTGACGTGTCGGACGTTTCTGTTCAAGTCGATGCTCAAGGAGAACTCTACTCCTATCTTGCAGGACGTTTCACTGAAAACACCGCAGATGATATCATCAATATCTTGGATCAACTAACAACTGATGATTATGATGAAGATCAAGTAATCGCTTATCTTGAGTGTTTCGACCTTAAGAATTTTGACTTGCAAAAAGTCTATGAGAAAATGTTTGGAGAGGGTTCTTTCTCTTGTGATGCAGATGCGGCAGAATATTACCTTAATAACTACCGCGACGATATTCCCGAGGACATTAAAAACGTCATCGACTACGAAGCTGCATACACGTACTTTGGTTTAAGCTACGATTTGTTTGAAAGCCGTGGGTATTATTTTTGGGGTTAAATAGAACAAGGTTGCTCTACATAAAAGTAGGGCGACCTTTTTTACCTAACTAAGCACCAATATAACCACTTATACCACATATTATCACGTAAGTGGGGCAACACCACACCAATAACAAGAAACACGCTTACAAGGCAAATAAACAGATGAAATACAAAAACGCAAAATTCCAAATGTTAAAGTCAGGAGATTGTTTGGTTATTCCAAAATAATTTCGTACCTTTGCATTGTCAAAACGATAAAGGAATAGTCCTAATTCATAATCACATAAAATCATTGCTATATGGATAACGTAAATTTCACTTTGGTACTCCTTCAAGTAAGCGGAAACTTGTCCTTTTTGGATAAACACTACGCCGCCCTAATCGATGATGAACGAATTAAACGTCATCGGCGGGCAAAAGAACTTGAGTATATTCTTGTAAAGTTGCAAGAAGTTACTCAACAACTCAACACCTTTTTTGAAGAGAAGTTTGAAACGTTTTTTCAAGTCCCAATCAAAAGCCAAAATGAAGATGATGAAGAGATTTTGAAAGATATTATGCAAACAATCATGCAGACACAAGACTTGTTCTATAAAACGTTTGATTCCTTGGTTGTTTCTGAACCTTTCGAACACGAAATGTTTATCGCAAAATCTGTCGAAGGTGTTATCAATACTTTGTATGCTGCTCTCTGAAATATAACAAGTCAAGTCACCCCACACAAATAAACGTGGGGTGACTTATATTTTCTCTCTCCTACACGTTTGCGTCTAATATGATACAATACCCGACGGAAACAAGAAACGCGCTTACAGGGCAAAAATCCAAATGTTAAAGTCAGGAGAACACTTGCATATCTCAAATTTATTTCGTATCTTTGCAGTATCAAACAAAGGTGAGTTGCCGTTTGGTAGGTTTCGGTGAAACGAAAGAGTATAGTCTCCAACCCACTATAAAAAAAAGTGTTAAAAGATTTAACGCAAACGTTAATGAAATGTTAAAATCCGAAGATCGCTTGGATTTGGCCAAAACATTTCGTATCTTTGCATCGTCAAACAATGAGGGATAGTCCTCACACAACAAACAAATAATTCCAAGATTATGGCAAATGTAGTTACTAACGAATTTGTAGAAAAGTGCAACAATGAATTGAAAGTGTTCAACGCACTTAGCTTGCACGAAAAGGTATCGTACTATCTCCAAAAAATGGAATATTTTGCAGAAGAGGGGCGAACAATGATGCATAGGGGGGAATTAGAGTCGATCGAAGAGGATGATGCAATGGACATCTTTGTTGAAAACGTGTCCGATGCAATGTCAATGTTTGAGGATAATGACCTTCCGTCAGAATCTCCGTTTTCCATCAGTGAGCAAGAACTCAAGGATAACTATGAAGTTATCTTTGATAGCATTAGAGACATTAGTCATGGTTTTTGTACTATGCTAAGTGAAATAGATAGTTTTCGGTTTGAACTTAAGCTGTATGAACCATCAGTAATGGAAGAATTATTCGAAATGAAAAAATTCTCTATTGTTGATAGAGCATTGATTTTGGAGATTGATGAATTAGAGGACTAAACATTTTACCTATCACCACTATTACTTTTGTGGTGGTAGGTTTTTTTATAATCACCAAACGTTAATGAAAAGTTAAAATCAGGAGAACGCTTGGATTTCCCAAAAGTATTTCGTACCTTTGCACTTGTAATCGAACGGCAAACGCCTAACGCTAAAATAACAACCAAGTAATAATACAACATTATGGCAACTCTCAACAACAACGAAATGTTCAATCTTTTGCTCACTGCTAAACAAGCAAACGCAAAACGAAAAGCACAGAAACAAGAAAATGTTTACTTTGATGAGGACAGAAACGTTGTCCTGATTCAAAATAACGGGCTCTTCGTTAGCGAGAGTTTTGAACGTTTTAAGACGAGAACGGAAAATTTCTATGCCGTTTCTTATAAGGTCAAGGATATCAAAAAAGATTGTCCATTAAGTGTTGAAGATGCTTTTTTGGATAAACGTCTAATTAGTATTGATGACTATGAAGAGGCCTACCTTAATAAGGAACTGAAAAAAGTGCACGTCTCATTCACGAAAAAAGATTACAAAGAATTTAAGCCAATTCTTGACATCACAAACCGAGATGCTATCCGTTATATTCCGCTCCACTATGCGCACGGAAAATTCTACTCAACCAACGCACACACAATTATGCGTGCTAACGTACATATCGAAAGTGACGATGAGAATTTGCAGTTCTTTCTCGATGCGTTTTTCCTTGATTGCATTAGCACTTTCGCACCAAATGGCTTTGAAGGTTGGCTCTATATCAACGAACACAATAATGTGAAGGTAGCCACTAATGATGATTTCTGCATTATTTCATCAAATTCGGACTTTAAGCACCCCTATGGTGATTGGCTCGAAAATGGGGAGAGAGAACTAATCGCTGAGGCCACACTTGACGAAATGTGGCAAAACATTGCTGAGGACGAGAATAACCAAAACAACATCGTTCTCTATGGCTACCCCATCTTGAAAGAAGATTTTCTACGTTTTTCCAAAAAATTTGGGAAAGAGAAAATCACTATAGAATATGCCAAAAATGCTGTGGAAGTGATTTTGTTCAATAAAACAATCGCCACACAAATGAAAGGAAAGAAACAATAAATGAGACATAACCACCCTGCACACACAAATGTTGGGTGGTTTCATTCTCTCTCCTGCACGTTTCTCACACTATCAGGATAATACCCACCAACAACAAGAAACGGGCTTACAAACAAAAGAAAGATACATTATGGCAAACTACGATATTGAGATTTACCCCAAAAGTAAAATGAAAACCGATAGTGGTGTTTTCTATGTGTGCGACAAGAATCGTATCAAACAAGTAGACAAGAATGTAATGTGGGAGTCCACAAAAGAACCTATCCCGAAAAAGCGTCACAATAGAAACGCAGTAGTGCCTTATATTATAATCAATAATAAAGCCTATAATTTTGATTATGAATTTTATATGTCACTAAAATCTATTCACGGGGATAATGTTGGCATTTGGAACGCTTATGAAAAGTTTATCGGACAATATGGAAGGAGACCGAGACATCTTTTGCTGATGCAATATTTCTCAAATCGTAATGACTATGACAACGTAATGCGGCTTATCAAACTAATGATTGAAGAAAGTATTAGCGATTATAACGTGTTAGGGATAGATGGTATCTCATCGGCCTTAGAACTCGCAAAAACATCAATCACTGATGAAGAACTTAAAAAAAGTAATTATCCTTTTATTAAAAAGAATGCAGAACAAGCATTAGAATATAGAAGAATGTGGCGGGAAAAATAAACCACAACGATTAACCACCCCGCATTTGTTTATGCGGGGTGTTTTCCTTTTCTCTCCTGCACGTTTACTATTCAGGCAGTAGCAACTACAACTAAACAAAAGAAACATCACTACAAGGAAAAAGAAACCGATAAGCCCAAACGTTAATGGAATGTTAAACTCAGGATAACACTTGCACTTTCCAAAATAAATTCGTATCTTTGCACCATCAAACAAAGGTGAGTTGCTGTTTGGTGGGTTTGGGTAAAGCCAAAGAGTATGGTCTCCGTCCCACCCTAAAAAAAAGTGTTAATAAATTTAACGCAAACGTTAATGGAATGTTAAATCAGGAAAATCGCTTGCTTTTCGGCAAAACATTTCGTACCTTTGCATTGTCAAACAACGAGGGATATTCCTCCAACAACAAACAATTCAAGATTATGGAAAGTGTAGTAGCTAACGCATGGGTAGAAACGTATCAAAATTTCATGAACCTTGTGTATAATGGGCTTGACACCCACGAAAAGATTTCATCTTATCTCCATCAGATGAATCTATTTGCAACCGAAGGAAAAGTGTTGCTGCATAAAGGTTTCTTAACAACGTTAAAAGAGAAAAATGCGTTGGCTTTTTTTGTTGATTGCTTTTTGGAGGAAATTTCAATGTTTGCAGATAATGGCCTGCCTTCAGAATCTCCGTTTGCAATCAGTGAGCAAGAACTCAAGGATAAGCATGAACTTATCATTGATAGCATTCGGGAAATTAGTAGTGCTTTTTGCAACTTCCTGAACAAAATGGAACACTTTGATGATGACCAACCAACTACAACAGAACTTAAACAACGTATGAAAGCATTCCTCATCGTTGATAGAGCACTCCTTTTAGAGATTGATAAAGAGTAAGATTAAGTGGTTTCCTATCGTCACAATAAACTTGTGGCGGTAGGCTTTTTTACACCCTATCCTGCACACACCCACAAACCAATAAGCCTGCACATTTAGGCCGTATCCTGCACGTTTCTCCTGCATTCAGGATAACACATCGCCTGCAATAATAAACGCGCTTACAGGGCAAATAAACGATGAAACAAACAAGCACAAAGCTAAACGTTAATGGAATGTTAAAGTCGGGAGATCGCTTGCATTCTCCGAAATTATTTCGTACCTTTGCAGTATCAAAGAATAGCGAGATTGGCTTTTGATAGGTTTCGGTGAAACGAAAAAGTATAGTCTCCGTCACACCTTAAAAAAAAGTGTTAAAAGATTTAACACAAACGTTAACGGATTGTTAAAAGCCTGATTTCACTTGGATTTTCCGATTTTATTTCGTACCTTTGCACTGCAAATGAGGGAAAGCCCCACAAGACAAACAATATAAAATATGCAACGTATGAAAAGTGAAATCGAAATCCTTACTGAAAAACTCAATATGCTTAAAAGCGTATTGCGTCAGCGAAAGCAAATCGACACCTACGCAACTTTCAAACTCACAGAAAAGAAAGAACTCTTTTATGAAGATGGGGCGGTATTGCTTGGCTTTACTAACCTTGACAAACTCAATCTGCAGGAAACAATCGAGACAAGCGTCTACAATTTCAGATGCGTCCAAAAGCAAACATTTATCCCAAAATCTTGGGAAGAACGTGACCTTTGTTTCTTAGGTGATTATAAACGCATACAAGATGCAAAGAAAATCATCAAAGTTTCTTTGACAAAAGAAGAAGCAAAACAAATCTTAAAAACCAATAAACAACTTTATTCTATAAGAATACAACTCTTTTCCGCATACCACAACGGATATATCACAACCGCTAACGAAAACACGATTAAGCGTGACAAAGTTAGTGATTTTGGTGACGAAGATTTTATGATCTCCGCTGAAATGTTGGCAATCTTCGCCAAATTCGCAAACAAAGGTTTCAAAGGTGAGTTGCACTTAGACGAAGATAATAAAGTGGTATTGGTGAAATGTGAGGATTTTTTCATCGTATCACGAACATTTTGTAATTGCGTAGAAAACCACGCCGTTTGGTTCGATAACTACGACACACAAAAGCAACACGTGGCAACGTTTGAGAGTGCGGAAGAATTGTACAACAACACAAAGCCCAAATATCCGCAAAGCTACTGCGACCAAAGAATGATAGACGAAACAATCGACGTTTCACTCTACAAAATCAAAGAAATCCTCAAGGCAGAGAAACAAACCAAAATCACTTTGGAAAAGCACACAGATAACGAAAACCAAACGTTTATCGTATTAAACGGGGACTATATCATAAACCGTCTATAATACACACACCACAAGCAAATAGAGCCGTACTAATCAATGTACGGCTTTTTTTTGTATATAAACGACTGCACAATAAACGGGTATATTTACCATCACTCCAAACAACAATCTATTTAAGCCCACATCCACTATATGCGTATTGCCAAAAGGAACATCTATCCACACCCGAGTATTTCTTCACCTTTGTAATTTCCTTTCATCTCTCGCACTTTCTCCACTTTGCTTGGCAACAACACCACAGATAAAAAGAAACAAGGCCACGGGGCAAATAAACAATGAAACAAACCACACATTCCTTTGCACAATTCAAAACACTATCCACATTTGCACTTGTAATGTACAATAGCACATCGCGTACTAACTCAAAAACAAAACTTGTATCTATGATACCTACTCACTCAAAGCCACGTATTAAAGCAAACAATATATAGTGGATTTAGTGGGAGAAACACGCAGGATAATAACAACACCAAAACACGTTGTTTCCTAAGCAATACACCACGATTATACCTCAAATGATATAACACCCTATCGAAACAAGAAACACACTTACAAGCCAAATAAACGATGAAACAAACAAGCGCAAAGAACCAAACGTTAATAGAATGTTAAAAACGGAAGATCACTTGCATTATCCAAAATTATTTCGTATCTTTGCATCATCAAACAAAGGTGAGTCTCCGTTTGAGGGGTTTGGATGAAACCAAAAAGTATAGTCTCCAACCCACCTTAAAAAAATTCGTTAAATTATTTAACGCAAATGTTAATGGAATGTTAAAGTCGGGAATTTACTTGGATTTCGCCAAAACATTTCGTATCTTTGCAGTATCAAAAAATAGCGGACTTGGCTTTTGATAGGTTTCGGTGAAACGAAAGAGTATAGTCTCCGTCACACACCCAAAAAAAGTGTTAAAAACATTAACACAATTGTTAAGATATTATTAAGCAAAAAAACTTGCACCGCCACAAATTTATTTCGTACCTTTGTACAGCCAAACAAGGCCTAAACACAATATACAAAATTTAATAATAACCGAATTGATATAACTGAAATTTAGATATAAACCAAACAACTACGATTTTGTATATCGTACACTTTGGTATATCACGCACAACAATAACAACAATACAATATGAAACCACCAAAACACGCTTTCAAGCTATCATACGCACATTTACCTTACAAGTGGCATAACACCACACCCACAACAAGAAACACGCTTGTAGGCGGAAATAACACGATAAAGGGCAAAAAACATTTTTACACATTTTTTTCGACTAACAAAGTTGGTTTTGGGGCAATACTTTGGTATAATATAAGTGCTTAGGGCAAAACAATTAGCCACGGCTTAATTACACCAATATCTTACACAACCAATCACAGCAATTGGAGATAAAGGTGACGAAAGCTTAATAAAATCTCAGGCTTAGAAAAATTAAGTAAAATGCCTGTAATACTAAACTAAGTATGTAAACTACACTACGATTGTTAATAAAATCTCAGGCTTAATAAATTTAGTAATAATTTGAAATAAAAAGTGAAATTTACATAATTTATAAAAATGCGTAAAAATTCACATATATTATACAAAAATTATAAACTAAATTATTATTATTTAATAATCCATAAGTTGGTAATTTGATGAAAACGTAGTATAATAGATATGTAAACTAAACAATAATTGCTATGTAACATAACAAATACATACCAATTAACATGCTGTAAGTTTTAATAACAATGGGAAAGATAAAATTGTCAGGCAACTTGTACCTAAATAATTCAGGATAAAAATGCGAATAATCGCAAAAACAAAATACAGGAGAAAGATTAAATAACATAAGGTAAAATAAACTAAACAAAATGATTTATACACCAAATAACAATAATTTTGTACAATCAAGTACGGCTGAGTATGGTGGATTCTATGGATCAACATATACTTCATTGACGCAAGAATATGCAAAAATCTTTAACACATCAAAAACTGATGACACAGTTAAAAAGTGGTCAACAACACCACACAACTATACTGAAAAAAATTATAAATGCTTGTGAAACACTTTGGGAAACTTTAATAGAAGCACAAAAACATAATAAACGGCAACAAGCATCCACAATATTTACTCAAGACAATTAATGGAGGACGCTGAAACATGAAAAATACCAACCTATTACTCAAATGAGTAAAAAATATTAAGTAAAAAAAAGATATAGGAAATATTTACATTAATAAAAATGTTTCAGCAATAACATTCTTATAAAGGAATTTTGAAGTTAATAAAAAGTTTTATTAAACAAAAATAAGGGGAAACATAATAACCCAAATTGTAAAAACCTTGTTAACCAAAATATATAATAGGCAACCGTAAGGCCAAATTTACGCTTGTGGACTACGACACTTCTTAAAAGTAAATTAACGTTGGTTTTTCTTAACGTCGTAGGAAGAAGCAAGACGTTGAAATAATTAATAATTTTCAACATACGAGAAAAAGCCAAGACATTGCATGTGGGTAATTCAATTTTTATTCATAGTTTCTATATTTTCTTTTTGTTTTTCACCAACGTTAATACAACTTATGTCACTTGGCAACATACCTATTACTCAAATGAGTAATAACTGATCTGTTCATTCCTTAAAAAGAGTGAACAGATTTTTTTTTTATCCTAACGCCAACATAAAAACTTGTTCATCACCCACACAATGTTCATTGAGAATAAACAAGGCAGGCAAAATGAACACCAACCAAAAAATCTAAATCGTAAATTGACTTATACACCATACGTAGGATTTTAGAAATGTATATAACACACAAAACTTTAAAGGAAGTAAACTTAATAACTTATAAATTGCTCGATACATTTTCAATTAAGATCTTTTAATAAGATTTGTAATTTATAAATTTTTAACATTAAAAATTTTTAAGCAAAAAAAACATATGTTAAAAAATGGTAATTAAAGTTTTTTAAGAATTTTTAAAAAAAATTTGGAAATGTGAAAATTGTTAAGATTTGCGCAAGGCGCAATCCTTTCTCCCACTTCACACACCCACACGTTTTCAATTAATGTTCCACGTGAAACAATATTTTACCCATCAATCCACCATCTTCCACACGTTTTCAAGCAATTATAAACGTAACTACCTATACATCAGTGGTTTATAAAAATACACTATAATAGGTCATTTTACATTTGTAAATAAACCATTCATTTTCCTTCAATTTACACTTCCAAATTACCTAAATTTGGGCATAATTTTAGGTTTGTAAACTACAAATGTAAATTGTTGTGTGGTTGGTTTAGGTTTATAAATTTATGTTGTTTGCATTGTTTACCCACCCTTCTAAACCCGTCAATATCATTCAAAACGTTTTGATTTACATTTGTAATTTTATTATTATATTGATTTAGATTTGTAAATTACTTTTATAATTGTTATTATTTCTCACACGTTGTGTGTATACTATTCAATTATGTAAATCATTTATGATATTGTTATTAATCTTAATTTTTTCAATAATGTTCCACGTGAAACATTAAGCCTTCATATGTTAATCCATAAGTTATTTTATTCTTTTTAACATCTGCAAATAACTT
>ERZ773013.200-NODE-200-length-38015-cov-5.701080_pt1 | contig 38015 bp, 30 predicted proteins | sample MGYA00511670_ERZ773013 | MGnify/ENA primary metagenome ERZ773013 (study PRJEB29015, sample SAMEA2738120) | human oral metagenome | biome: human oral; feature: human-associated habitat; material: saliva | place: China | collected 2257 ... | reverse complement strand
CGCAGCCGTGGGCACGCCTGATCCGGTAACCAGCTTGGTACCCACACCGTAGATGTCTACCGGGGCCGCACCCAGTGCAGCGATAGCGTATTCATCCAGGTCAGAGGTGACCACAATCTTGGTGTCGGGGCAGCCTAGGGAGTCTAGCTGGGCGCGTACCTTGAAGGCCTCGGCCACCAGGTCACCAGAGTCTAGGCGCACGGCGCCTAAAGTGCCCCCAGCGGCCTTGGCTGCGTCAACAGCGCGCTGTACGCCGCGCGCAATGTCGTAGGTGTCAACCAGGATGGTGGTGCCCACGCCCAGGGAGGCGATCTGGGAGTCAAAAGCGGTGCGTTCGTCGTCGTGCAGCAGCGTGAAAGCGTGGGCGGAAGTACCTACGCAACGGATGCCGTAACGCATCCCAGCTTCCAGGTCACTGGTGGAGGTGAAGCCGGAAACCACGGCGGCGCGGGCGGCGGAAACGGCGGCGTCTTCGTGAGTACGTCGGGCCCCAAAGTCCATGCAGGGGCGTCCGTGGGCGGCGATAGTCATACGTGAGGCGGCTGAGGCCACGGCGCAGTCGTGGTTGAAAATGCTCAGCGCCATGGTCTCAATGATGCAGGCCTGGGCGAAGTCAGATTCAACGGTTAGCAGGGGAGAACCCGGGAAGTAGCATTCACCCTCGCCGTAGCCGTAAATGTTGCCGTCAAAGTGGAAGTTTTCCAGGTAGTTGATCGTGGCCTTGTCAACAATGCGCTGATCGGATAGGAAACGTAGCTGCTCTGGCTCAAAATGGAAGTTTTCCAGAGCTTCAAGAAAACGCCCGGTGCCGGCAACCACGCCAAAGCGACGTGAAGGGGGCATCGAGCGTCCAAAGATCTCAAACACACTGCGGCGTTTGGCGGTACCATCTGCCAGCGCAGCTTGCAGCATGGTCAATTCATACATGTCGGTCAGAAGTGCCGTACTCATGGCTTAACTTTAGCCACACCTTAAGGATTTTGCAGTGTCTTGGGGATAACTCCCGATTCCCTAAAGTGCTTTGTGTGGCTGGGTAAAGTACAAGCTCACAGCGTTTTTGGCGACGTTAGTAAGGTTTAGCTATGTTAGCGCAGTCCTTTGTTCAGGTTTTAACCCGCCGGGCGGTGTCTGTTATCACTGATAAGAAAAGTGCTTATTAAAGCCAGAATCGACTAGGGTCTAATGACGTGAATGACGCACCGATTGGTATTTTTGATTCAGGAGTTGGAGGACTGACGGTAGCGCGTGCAATCCTCGATCAGCTGCCTGGTGAGCGTCTGCTTTATATCGGTGACACCGCTAATAGTCCTTATGGGCCTAAGCCTTTGGAACAAGTGCGTTCTATGGCTTTGAACGTGATGGATGAGCTGGTTGACTCGGGCGTCAAAATGCTGGTTATTGCCTGTAATACCGCCACGGCGGCAGCTTTGGATGAGGCGCGTGAGCGTTACACCAAAGGGATGGGCATTCCGGTTATTGAGGTGATTTCTCCGGCGGCGCGCACAGCGGCAGCTTTGACTCGTTCAGGGCGTGTGGGTGTGATTGCCACGGCAGGAACGGTTAACTCTGGGGCCTATGCGCGGGCTTTGCAGGGTATCCCGGGCTTGAACTTAACTCAGCAGGCTTGTCCGCGTTTTGTGCAGTTGGCTGAGGCTGGGATTACTACCGGCCCGCAGGTGCTGGATGTGGCTAAGGAGTATCTGGAGCCATTGCAAGCGGCGGCGGTGGACACTTTGGTGTTGGGCTGTACGCATTATCCGTTGCTGGCGGGGCCGATTAGTTACGTTATGGGGCGTAATGTGGCTTTGGTTTCTTCTAGCGAGGAGACTGCGAAGGATGTTTATCGTGAGCTAGCTGCCCGCGATTTGCTGCATTCTGACACTCAAGCTGCGGTGGGCTCTGGTGACGACGACGGCGCGGCTGGCACGGGTGTGGCTGGCTCTGCTGCTTTTGGGGCCGACGGCGCGGCTCAAGGCGCTGCGGCTATGGGCGGCTCTGGCGTTGGCGGTGCTAATGCGGCCAAGCGGGTGCCTGGACAGGGCGGCACGCAGGGCGCCTCCAGCGGCACGGCATCTAGCAGTGCGGCAGCTAGCGGGGCGGCCAGCGGGCACGAGTTTAGGGCTACTGGTGACCCGGTAGCTTTCCAGGTGCTTGCCAAGCGTTTCTTAGGACCAGTGGTGGGTCAGGTACGTCAAGCTCATGCCGCCGGTGGCACGGGCGTGAAGAATTTAGATAGGGAGATTCGCGAGTGAAGCTCACGATTGTAGGTTGCTCAGGCTCGATGTCTGGACGTAAGTCCAGCGCATCAAGCTATCTGGTGCAGGCATGGGGGCCTAACACCAAGTTGCAGTTGCCAGGTACCGAAAAAATGCGGTTAGTGGTTGAAGATGAGTTAGCAGCCATAAATTGTGCTGTGGCCCCCGAGGTCACGAACGCACAGCCTGATGCGGGCAATGACCAGCGACTGTGGTCTTTAGTACTTGATTTTGGGCCGGGCTCTATGGGCCAGCTGCTTAACTACCTGGACCCAGCTGATCTGGATGCAATCTGTATTTCGCACTGCCACGCCGACCACATGGTGGATCTGGTGGGTATGCATGTTTATCGCCGCTGGCGCCCTGAGGGCGCGCTAGGGCCGGTGCTGTGTATTGGCCCCAGCACCACCTGTGAGCGTCTGCGTGGGGTCGACGGCGCCGCTAGCTACGAGGATTACCGCACGGAGTTCTCTTTTGTTACTGCTGTACCTGGCCGCTCCACCCAGATTGGCCCGTTCACGGTGACGCCATTTGCAGCCCTGCACCCGGTTGAGGCATACGGCTACTTGGTGCAAGGCCCCAGCGAGGATGACCCCACCAAGCAGGTGACTTTAGCTTTCACCGGCGACACTGACCTGTGTGAAGGCATGAGCCAAATGGTTAGCGGGGGAGTGGACCTACTACTAGCTGAGGCGGCCTTCGTAGAGGGACGCGACGTGCTACGCGGCATGCACCTAACCGGCTACCGTGCCGGCCAGCTCGCTAGCGAGGCTAATGCCGGGCAGCTGGTGCTGACCCACATTCAGCCTTGGACCTGCCATGATGTGCCTCTAGCTGAAGCGCGCCAGTCTTTCACTGGCCCAGTTTACGACGCCCAGCCTGGACGCAGCTGGAGCCTATAGACGGCGGCTATAAGCAGCGCTTATAAGCGCTGTTAAACCTGGTAAATAAACGTGGGCGCTGGGGCGGTTGCCGCCCCAGCGCCTAGTTTTTGCTGGTATAGGTTAGCGCCGCGCTTTAGCTATGTATCAGCGCACCGCGCTTTAGTTACGTATTTAAGGCCAAATCGCCGCGCTTTAACCCTGGTTTAGCTCTGGTTCAGCCTTGGTTTAGAACAGCTCGGCTAGCTGCGGGGCTAGGGCCCGCAGGGCCTGGCCCCGGTGAGAGATAGCGTTCTTCTCAGCGGCACTCATTTGGGCGCTGGTGCGCCCCTTGCCGCCGGGCTCATCCTCCTGGCTAGGAACAAAAATCGGGTCATAGCCAAAGCCACCCTCACCAATGCTTTGGTGTAGTAGGCGCCCATACATGCGGTGTTCTTCAAACACTACGCGTCCTTTTTGGTCCGCGCTTTCGGGCACCACCAGCACTGCTGCGCAGGTAAAGTTAGCGCCCCGGTGCGGGTCTTTTACGTCCGAGAGCTGATCGAGCAGCAGCTGCAAGTTAGCTGCGTCGTCGCCGTGATGACCGCACCAGCGGGCCGAGAAAATCCCCGGCGCCCCACCTAAAACATCCACGCATAGCCCTGAATCGTCGGCCACCGCCGGCAAGCCAGTAGCCTGGGCTAGCGCATTAGCTTTAATGGTGGCGTTGGCGGCAAAAGAAATACCATCCTCAACCGGTTCGGGCACCTGCAAATCAGCGGCGCTAATAACACTGGCAGGGTCAAAATCTACGATCGCCTGCGCTAAAATCTCACGAAACTCAGCCAGCTTGCCCTTATTGTGGGTGGCCAGCACCAGTTTTGCCCCCTGGGGCACAGCTACCACCATGTCACAGAGCCAAATCGCTAAGGCGAGCCACGCCGTCGTCGGCAGCCAGGGCGGCCTGCTGCAAACGTGCCAAAGTGGCGTTACCCTGGGCTGCTAGCTCCAGTAGGCTATCTAGCTCAGCGCGGTCAAAGGGGGCGTGCTCAGCGGTGCCTTGAATTTCAATGAACTTACCTGAGCCGGTCATAACCACATTCATGTCAGTGTCGGCGCGCACATCCTCCTCATAGGGCAGGTCCAGGCAGGGCACGCCATCAATAACCCCCACCGAAATAGCCGATAGGGAGTCTGCCAGCACCGGGCGCTTAGCCTTGGCTTTAATCAAGCCACGCTCAGTTCCCCAAGCCACCGCATCAGCCAAAGCCACATAGGCGCCGGTAATTGCAGCGGTGCGGGTACCCCCATCAGCCTGCAACACGTCACAGTCCAGGGCGATAGTGTTTTCACCCAGCGCACTAATATCAATGATGCCGCGTAGCGAGCGACCAATTAGTCGAGAAATCTCGTGGGTGCGCCCACCCACCTTGCCGCGCACAGACTCGCGGGCAGAACGCTCCGAGCCAGCCCGGGGCAGCATAGCGTATTCAGCGGTAACCCAGCCCTCACCAGAATCCTTCTTCCAGCGTGGCACGCCCGCAGTAAAAGAAGCCACACACAGCACTCGGGTGCGGCCAAAGCTAACCAGCACATTACCTTCGCCGTGCTCTAGCCAGTTGCGGGTGATCGTAACCTCGCGCAGCTGGTTGGTGGCGCGTCCATCTTTGCGTACAAAATCGCTCATAAACTAAGCCTACCGTAGACAAAAAACCGAGCCAGTTAAAAACTGACTCGGTTCAGCGGTGCGCGAGGGGGGACTCGAACCCCCACGCCTAGGGCACTAGAACCTAAATCTAGCGCGTCTACCAATTCCGCCACTCGCGCGTGCCGGATTAGCTTAAAACATTTCCGGCCTCAGACACAAATTATTTTAATGGGGTCTAGCTCACGTTAAGTTCTTTGCGTAGACGCTCCACGTGACCAGTGGCTTTAACGTTGTATTTAGCCAGTGCCACGGTGGCGTCAGGGTTGATAACAAAGGTAGAGCGACGTACGCCCACGCTGACGCGGCCGTAGTTCTTTTTCTCGCCCCACACGCCCCAAGCTTCCATTACCTGGTGATCTGCGTCTGAAAGCAGCGGGAAAGGTAGTTCCTGCTTGGTGGCAAAACGTTTTAGGGCCTCAACCTTGTCTGGGCTGATACCAACTACGCTGTAGCCGGCCTCAGCCCAGGCAGCTGAGGAATCGCGAAAATCGCAGGCCTCTTTAGTGCAGCCAGGAGTGGCTGCCTTGGGGTAGAAATAGACCACAACCCCCTTGGGGGCCTTGTCTAGCAGCTGGCTTAGCGATACCAGCTCTCCATCTGCGTTAGGGAGATTGAAAGCCGGGGCTGGGCTGCCAACTTCAAGAGTGGTCATTTATTTCTTCCTGTCTAGATTTTTTCAGGCGACTAGTTCGAGTGCTGCACGAGCGGCAGCGAGACGAGCTAGGGCGCGTTCTAGACGGGAAGGGGAGGCCGACTCGGTCAGGGACTCCAGCTCGCTCTGGGCCGCCTGTAGTTCGAGTTCTAAGTTACGCATATTGTCTTCACTCCTTTTCTTCTTCAGCATCCAACAGTCTGACGGGTACGGGTATGTAACCGCCATGAGGGTTGAATATATTCCACACCGGCTAAACCTTGTGGGAATGCAGCAGCTAACAAGAGCTAACTGTTTGGTTTAAAACTGTCACTCGCGCGGTGAGTGATCAGCGTTACCGCAATGGTATATGAACCGGTGGTACACCGCCAGGGACTCGAACCCTGAACCCGCTGATTAAGAGTCAGCTGCTCTGCCAGTTGAGCTAGCGGTGCATTTTTGCTGCGCGTTTAACTTCGCAACGGAGAGAAACTTTATGTGCTTGGTGGGGGGCTTGTCCAGTCGAGAAAGCCCAAAATCGCAGTTTGTAAGCTAACTCACGTTTGTGTGGTGCTTATTGGTGCGTGCATAAGTACTTAGTGGCTTATGCGTGAGGTACGGTTAGGGCGTGTCTAAGCCGATCGTAACTTTGGCGACTTGCGCCGATTTCCCTAACCTTGACGAAGATGACCGCGGCCTACCCCAAGCCCTTTATGAGCGCGGTATCGAGCCGCGTATTGCTGTATGGAACGACCCTGGCGTTGACTGGTCTAAAGCTGGGGTAGTGGTGATGCGCTCGGTGCGTGACTATGCCCGTAAGCGCAACTACGCCAACTTCCTACGCTGGGCTCGCAGCCTTGAACGCCCTCTAAACCACGCCGAGATAGTTGACTGGTTTGGAGACAAGCACTACCTCAAAGACCTGGCTGCCCGAGGCGTGCCGATTATCCCCACCACCTGGCTAGAGCCCTCCGCAAACCTGTCTAAGCACCAGGTACACACCCGTTTCCCCGCCCATGGCGACTTCGTAATTAAGCCGGCCATCTCTTCAGGTGGTCGCGGCACCGGCCGCTACACGGCCACCAGCGCCACCTCACGTTCGGCAGCTATTAACGACACCATGCACCACCTGGCGCGGGGACGCACCGTAATGATGCAGCGCTACCTAGAGTCCGTAGACCAGACCGGTGAGCTGTCCCTGGTGTACTTCAACGGTGTGCTCTCCCACGCAGTACAGAAAAAGCCCATGCTGCACCCGCGCTTTAAGGCGGTAGATGAAGTCCACGAGGAAATCGTTGAGGCCCGCGAACCCAGCGAAATGGAATGGCTGTGGGGTGAGCGAGTACGCCGCGCCCTACACGCCCAGATTAAGGAGCGCGCTGGGCGTGATATTCAGGTGCTCTTTAACCGCGTAGACGTAGTTAGCGACGGCGCCGGTGGCTTTTACTTGATGGAAGTGTCTTTGGTGGACGCCCCGCTGTACCTAAATGCCGCTGAGGGAGCCCTAGAAAACTTCGCCGACGCTATCGCCCAACGCGTCTTCTGGTAAACGCCAGCTGGCAGGCGTCCGCAGTGCGCCGACACCGCGACGTGCCTAGCTGCCTCTTAACTTAGGCCAGGGCCAGATCAGGGATAAATCAGGGACTTTAAGGGCCCCTAAAATGCCTCTGACGTGCCTAAAATGGAGGCCGTGAAAACGTTACTAAACCTCATTTGGTTCATTTTTGGTGGTTTCTGGCTGGCCCTGGGCTACATCTTCTTCGGCATTATCGCCTGTATCTTGGTAGTAACCCTGCCGGCCGGTGTGGCCTGCTTCAGGATCGCCAACTATGTACTGTGGCCCTTTGGCCGCGAGGTAGTGCCGGTGCCTGGAGCTGGCGCCATGAGCGGCATCTCCAATGTCATTTGGTTCCTGGTAGCCGGACTGTGGCTGGCTATTGGCCACATCACCACCGCCCTGGCCCAGGCCATCACCATCATTGGTATCCCGCTGGCAATTGCCAACATCAAGATGATTCCGGTGACCTGCTTCCCCTTCGGCAAGCAGATTGTCTCCTCTGACCAGGTTTACTACCGCTACTGATTAGCCGCCGCGCGGCAGTTAGGGGACGCTACTTAGCTACTTCGGCGAAACTAGCTTTAGTTAGCTGCGCTAAAACCTGGGGGTCTAACTCCAAATCCAGTCCGCGCCGCCCGCCGGAGACAAACACTGTCTCATGCGTGGCGGCGCTGGCGTCTATCAGCGTAGGTAGAGCCTTTTTCTGTCCCAGCGGCGAAATACCACCCACCACATAGCCGGTGGTGCGCTGGGCCAGGGTTGGATCAGCCAGCTGCGCTTTCTTCCAGCCCAACTGTTTGGCAATAGCCTTCAAATCCAGGCGGCTAGCCACCGGAATAACCGCCACCGCCAGGGATTTTTCATGTGAAACCAGCAAAGTTTTAAACACTCGCGCCGGATCCAGTCCCAGCGCCTGGGCTGCTTCCAGGCCCCAAGCCTGGGCGCGTTCATCATGCTCATAGGTGTGAATCACCGGGGTGATACCGGCTTTTTGTAAAGCTAAAATCGCGCCGGTACCGGCCTCAGAGTGCTTAGATTTTTTAGCCATCAGGCTTCGCCAACTTTCAAAAGATGCAAAATTGCTTTATCTTCACGATCACACTGGGCCACATCCACCAGGAAAACCAGGCGCCAGTCATGGTTATCGTCAGAGTCATTTAGGATCTGCGTGGCCAGCCAGGCTCGGCCGCTACCAACAAGGGCCTCACGTAGCTTTTCGCCCACCCCAGCCAAAGCCAAAGCGGCGTCGTCGGGATCTTCATCAATTAACGCATACTGCTTAGAGTGAGCCTCAGAGTCGATAGCCAGCCACTCGTAGGCGTCATAGTAGTCATCAAGCAGATTATTAAAACGCTCACTATCCCAAGCTTTAGAGTTAGCCAGGCTCACCAGGCGGTCCACATCCTCAGCGGCAATCGCCTCCACATAAGCCCACATGCCCTGACGCACCAAAGTACGCAAGCGGTGCTTATTGCGGCTAAGGGGCACGTGACCATCGGCGTCGGCCCCAAAAGCGCGCTCCGCTGGGGCAGTGTCATTGCGCACCAGCTCCACATTAGAGCCCGCCTGCAGCTGGCCTAGGGCCTCCCACTCATCAAGTAGGGACGAGTCTACGCTGCGCACCAATTCACCCAGCCAGTCAATCAGCTCCACCACCTCATCGGTGCGGTGCTCCTCGGGCACCACCTGGCGCAAAGCCCGGTAGGCGTCAGTTAAATAACGCAGCAGCACCCCCTCACTGCGGGCCAACTGGTACACCGAAATCAGGTCAGAGAAAGTCATAGCCTTCTCAACCATTTCACGCACCACCGACTTAGGGGCCAACTCATAGTCCCTAACCCAGGGGTTAGCTTGGGCGTAAACCCCATAGGCGCCGGCCAGCAGCTCAGCTAAAGGCTGGGGCCAAGTAATAGCCTCCAAAGCCTCCATACGCTCGTCATAATCTAGGCCCTCAGCCTTCATAGCGGCCACCGCCTCGCCCCGGGCGGCGCGCTGCTGGGCGTAAAGCAGCGGGCGCGGATCATCCAAAGTGGACTCCACCACCGAGACCACATCCAAGGTGTGCTCAGGGCTGTCCAAGCCCAACAAATCCATTGTGGCCAAGGCAAAAGGCGCCAAAGGCGCGTTGAGGGCAAAATCATCGGGCAAATCAACCGCCAGGCGCAGACGCGGCAAACCATCAGCTGCGGCCTGGGCGGAAGAAACATGCTCCAGCACCCCAGCTGTGCGCAGCGAACGGTAAATCTCCAGCGCCCGCTTTAAATGCTGGTGGGTGGCCGCCTCACCTTCATGCACCGCCTGTAGCAAATTCCACATGGCCGCCACCGGGTTAGGCCGCTCCATCAGGTTCAAAACCATGGTGGTAGTGACACGGAACTGACTAGTTAAAGTCTCCGGCGGGGCCGCCACCAGGCGCTCAAAAGTCTTATCAGTCCAGTTCACGCGGCCCTCAGGGGCCTTCTTGCGGGTAATTTTGCGTTTCTTGCGCTCATCATCGCCAGCTTTAGCTAGCGCCGCCGCGTTTTCAATCACATGCTCGGGTGCCTGCACCACCACATAGCCGTGCGTGTCAAAGCCCGCGCGCCCAGCGCGTCCAGCAATCTGGTGGAACTCGCGGGCCGTTAAATGCCGCTCCTTGGCGCCGTCGAACTTAACCAAAGACGTAAACACAACGCAGCGGATAGGCACATTAATACCCACCCCCAGCGTGTCCGTACCACAAATAACCGGCAGTAAACCCTGCTGCGCTAAACGCTCCACCAGGCGCCGGTAACGCGGCAACATACCCGCATGGTGCACCCCAATACCGGCGCGCAACAGCTTAGACAGCGTGGCCCCAAAACCCACCCCAAAGCGCTCGCCGGCAATAGCCTGGCTGATCTCATCACGCTGGGCGCGGTCAATTAACTTAGTGCTCAGCAGCGCACTAGCCCGCTCAATGGCCTCACGCTGAGAAAAATGCACCACATAAACCGGGGCTTTATTTTGCCCAATCAGGCGCTCCAGCAAAGGCCCAATAGCCTCCACGGAATACTCAAAATCGAGGGGGACTGGGCGTACGGCGTCGTCAACCACGGCCACAGCGCGCCCGGTGCGCTCACGCAAATCTTTAACCAGCCACGAAACATCACCCAAAGTGGCGCTCAGCAGCACCATCTGCGCCTGGGGTAGCTCCAGTAACGGCACCTGCCAAGCCCAGCCGCGCTGCGGATCGGCGTAGTAATGGAACTCATCCATCACCACCGTATCCACATCCAACGCCCGCCCCTGACGCAGCGACTGGTTAGCTAAAATCTCGGCGGTACAGCAAATAATGGGGGCGTCAGGGTTAATCGAAGAATCACCCGTGACCATTCCCACATTCTGGGCGCCAAATAGGCGGATCAGCTCAAAAAATTTCTCACTAACCAAAGCCTTAAGGGGCGCCGTGTAGTAAGAACGCTCTCCGCGCGCCAAAGAAGTAAAGTGCGCCGCCAAAGCAATCATGGACTTGCCTGAGCCTGTGGGCGTAGCTGCAACTACATGCTCGCCTTCCACAATGGCCAGCAAAGACTCCTCTTGATGGGGATACAGCGGGCGGCCGGTACTCTCAGCCCACTGCGTGAAGGCATCATAAAGCTCATCACTGGTGGGAATATAGTCCGGGTCACTCGCCGGTATTAAAGCATCAAGTACGCGATTCAAAGCAGGGGCATGGTCCACACTGGCTATTTTCTCATGTTCGTATATGCTGACACCGCACAAAGACACGGCTGCGAGGAATATCAAATGCAAGCATTAGCCCAAGCCTTACAGAATTTAGGCGATTGGCTCACCCTGCATCTGACCATGTGGATTTTGGTCGGCACCGGCCTTTATCTAACTATCAGGCTACGCGGGGTTCAGTTCAGGCTTCTGCCCGCGATGGTGCGTTCCATCCTCTCCTCACGTTCAGGCGCCAGCGGGGGTATCTCCTCCTTCCAGGCTTTCACCATTTCCCTAGCTGCGCGCGTGGGTATCGGTAACGTGTTTGGTGTGGCCGCAGCCCTGATCCTGGGCGGGCCCGGCGCGGTGTTCTGGATGTGGGTAATTGCCCTGGTGGGTATGGCTACCGCTTTTGCTGAAGCCACCTTGGCTCAGATTTTCAAGGTACGCGCCGACGACGGAACTTTCCGTGGCGGCCCGGCCACCTACATGTGGCTGGGTATGGGCTCGCGCAAACTGGGCGTGCTTTTCTCCGTGCTAACCATTGCCACCTGCGGTTTTTCCATCATCATGGTGCAGTCCAATGCCATCAGTGGCATTATTGGCCCCGGCTCTAGCGTTAATGCCTCCAAGGAAGTGACGGCGGCGCTGCTGTTTGTGCTGGCGGCCCCGGTGATTTTGGGTGGTATCCGCTCTGTGGCCCGAGTGACCGAGTGGATGGCCCCCATTATGAGCGTGGTTTACCTGGCTTTGGGCTTGGGGGCGCTGGCAGTTAACTATGACCGGGTTTTGCCTGCCCTGGAAATCATTGTGGAATATGCCTTTGGCCCGGCCCAGTTTGCCGGCGGCGTTACCGGCGGCGTTATGGCGGCGCTAATCAACGGCACTAAGCGCGGCCTGTTCTCTAACGAAGCCGGTCAGGGCACAGCCCCCAACGCGGCGGCCACTGCCACCGTGGCCCACCCCATCCAGCAGGGCCTGGTGCAGTCCCTGGGCGTATTCGTAGACACCATCATTGTGTGCACCATGACCGCCATCGTGATTTTGAGTGCGGGCAAGTCGGTTTACACCCCCGGTGCGCTAGACCCCAGCCAGGCCGCGAGCCTGACTCAAAAAGCTGTGGTTTCCGCCCTGGGCGGCTGGGCTGAGATTCCCATGGCCCTAATCATTACCGTGCTGGCTTTCTCCTCAGTGCTGGCCGCCGCCTCCTACTCTGAGGTGGCCGTTAACTTCATCAGCCCCAAAAAGGGCGGACGCATTTTTGTGCGCGTGCTATCGGTAGTTAGCACCGTGCTGGGCGCCCTGGCCACGCTGGAACTGGTGTGGAACTCGGTGGATGTAATGATGGCCATCATGACCGCCACCAACCTGCTGGCCCTGATTTGGTTGGCCAAGTGGGTTTCTGGCGCCCTGCGTGACTGGGAGTCTCAGCGTCGCGAAGGCGTCAAAACCCCCGTTTTTGTGGGTAAAAACAACCCCAATTTGCCTGCAGATGTAAAAACGAACGTGTGGGAAACGCCGGCGTCATAACCCTGAAACATAAAGCACTTAGGCTCGCAGTAGCTAATTTTTATCTCTGCGAAAGGAAGTGCCAATGTTGGCCATCGCCAAAACCGATGATTGGTTGTCTAAGCCAACCGCTGCCCTAGGGGATTTTTCCACCTACTTCTACGGCTATTTCCTGGCCTTCTTGCTGATTGGCGTGGGGCTGTACTTCACGGCGCGCATGTATGGCATCCAGTTCCGCCTCTTTAGGCACATGGTTGCTTCGCTAACCAACTCGCGTGATGGGCAAGGTGGGGGTATCTCCTCCTTCCAGGCCTTCACCATTGGCCTGGCTTCACGTGTGGGTACCGGTAACATCATTGGGGTGGCGCTAGCCATCATCATGGGTGGTCCGGGCGCCGTGTTCTGGATGTGGGTAGTGGCCCTGGTGGGTATGGCTACCGCATTCGTGGAGGCCACCTTGGCGCAGATGTATAAGGTAGCTAACCCCGACGGTAGTTTCCGTGGTGGGCCGGCCTACTACATTACGCGCGGGCTGAAAATGAAGCCGCTGGCTGTGGCTTTCGCAGCGGTAATTATTTTCGTATTCGGTTTCGCCTATGAGGCCACCCAGGCTAACGCCATTTCCGGCATTATGGAGCACACTTTTAACGTGCCCACCTGGGTTACCGGCGTGGGTCTGTTGGTGATCACTGCCCCCATCATTTTTGGTGGTATGCGTCAGGTAGCTAAGGTCTCTGAGTGGATCGCCCCGATTATGGCGCTGGGTTATGTATTGCTGGCCGCAGTTATTTTGCTGCTAAACATCACCGCTATTCCCGGTGCGCTGCTACAAATCTTTAAAGGTGCTTTTGGGCTAGACCAGGCCCTGGCTGGTATGGCTGGTGGTTTCACGGCCGCCGCCCTAAACGGTATTAAGCGTGGTTTGTTCTCCAACGAGGCCGGTGAGGGCTCGGTGCCTAACGCCGCCGCTGCCGCCACTACCGCCCACCCGGTTAACCAGGGTTTCATCCAGTCCATGGGTGTATTTGTGGACACCTTGCTGGTGTGTACCGCCACCGCCCTGATTGTGCTGCTGTCTGGGGTTTACAACCCGGCCACGGCCCGCACGGGTCAGTTCAGCGCCGGCACGCTCACCTCAATTTCGGTAACCTCACAGCTAGGTGGCTGGGCCCAGTACCTGATGGCCGCCATGATTTTCGTGTTCGCCTACTCCTCGCTGCTGGGTAACTACACCTACGCGGAAATCAACGACTCCTTCCTGCGTGGGGCCACCAAGAAGCTCAACCACACTTGGCTGCGACTAATGATCCTGGTTGCCACCTATGTGGGTGCGGTAGCTTCCCTGGACTTCGTGTGGAACCTGGCCGACGTGGTTATGGGCATCATGGCCACCATCAACATCTTCGCTATCACCATTATGGGCCGCTGGGCCTTTGGGGCTTTGCGTGACTGGGAAAGCCAGTACGCCCAGCTTAAAGCCGGCGAGATTGATGAGATTCGGTTTGTCTCTACCGACAACAAATTCTTGCCTGGCAAGCTCCCCGGCGACGTGTGGTCTAGCGAAAACGCTGGCGTACACATAAATGATCGCGCTGAGGCTTAAGGCCTGCGTGATTGTGCTGGCGCTAAGCGGCTACTAAATGCCCCCTTGGCCCTTTGTGGCATCTGATTGTGGCCCTAGGGGCGTGGCTGCTTAGCGCTGGTTTAAATGTCGACGTCGGCTCTGGCTGGTTTTAGCCGCTAAGGGCCGACGTCGGCGTTAGACTGAAGCCATGATTTTGGCTCGCTTTACTAGCGGTGATGAACCCCGCTACGGCATTGTGCAGGGCTTGGATTACACCGAACGCTGCGATTTAGATTTCCCCGACACTGCGCGACTAGTGGTTCTCAAAGGTGACCCGCTATTTGGCGCCCCTGAGGCTACCGGTGAAGTTATCCCGTTAAACGAGGTGCGTCTGCTCTCGCCGGTTATTCCCCGCTCTAAAGTGGTGGGACTAGGTTCCACCTACGAGGGCGAAGCGGGCTCACTAACCGAGCCACCTTTTGTTTTCCTCAAGCCCAACACCGCCGTGATCGGCACCGACACCCCAATTATTAAGCCCGACTGGTCACAGACTTTGGTGCATGAGGCAGAGCTGGCCATCATTATTAAAGACCTGTGTAAGGATGTGGACCCCGCTGACGCCGCCCGCCACGTGCTGGGTTACACGGTAGCTAATGATGTGGCCGCCCCCAGCGACAATATTGTGCGTTCTAAGTCTTTTGACACCGCCTGCCCGCTAGGTCCGTGGATTTACGTGCCCGAAGCCGACGACGAATTCAACCCGGCTAACGCCCACGTAACCCTACGCATTGATGGCGAGGTAGTGGGGGAGGGCAACACCGCCAACCTGAACGTCAGCATTGAAAATATTGTGGCCAGTGTCTCACGCATGTTTACGTTACTGCCTGGAGATGTGATCCTAACTGGCGCAGCTGCCTACGCAAAAGATGTTCCTGTCGGCGTGGGCATTGCGGCGCAGATCGATGGACTGGGTAGAATCGCTAGCGTAGTGCGCTAAGCACGCTTAGCGCTCCTAAAAAATTTAGGGGCGCAAAAAATGTAGGCCGCCTAAGTTGCCCCTTAACTTAGGCGGCCTACCTCTATCCGGTAGCCGGTTTTAGTTCAACTTGTTCACTGCAGTAGTGATTTGCTCCACAGTTTGGCGCTCAATGGCGTGGCCAGTAGCCATGTTCAGGCGGGCAAAATGCTCATACCCATGGCCACAGTCAGCCCCGTCGGTCAGGGCCACGCCGGCGTTTTCGCGCAGCCAAGTGGTGGGTGAGCCCTTAACGCCGCGCTCTAGCAGGCTAGAGCAATCCACCCAGCCTAGGTAGGTTCCCTGCGGAACATCCATGTGTAGCCCCACCTTGGCCAGCTCCTGGCTAACTAGCTGCGCATTTTCATGCACGTAGCTAGAAACTTCGCGCACCCAATACTGTGCCTGGGTGAAAGCCGCCGTAGCCGCACGCACACCCAAAGGACCAGCGTGGTGGGCGACGTCGTCGGCAATAGGGCGCCAAGCCTGACGCACCTTGCCATCCAAAATCAGCTGCGCCGCACCCAAAGCCGGCACATTCCAGCCTTTAGAGGCCGAAGTGGCAGTCCAGGTCAGATCCGGGTCAGCCGCAGCCCGCAGCGGGTAGGGGTGGTGTTTAACGTCGGGGGAGAGCAGCAGGGGCGCGTGAATCTCGTCATTAAAGACGGGCACACCATACTTAGCGGAAAGCTCCGCTACCTTATCTAGCTCAGCCTCGGTAAGCACACGCCCCACCGGGTTCCAGGGGTTGCACAAAATAAACAGGCTGGCCCCACGCGACATAGCCGCTTCAATACCCTCAAAATCTAGCTGCCAGGTGCCCTCGGCATAAATGCTAGGCACCTGCACAGCCTGAAAACCGCAGGCCGGAATGGTTTTAAGGAAGGTCATGTAGGCCGGGGTGGGCACAATAACCGGCTTAGATTTGTCGCAGAAATCCGTCAAAATACGGCGCAGCGCCATGATCACGTCATGCACCACAAAAATCTTGTCCGGATCCAAATCCCAGCCATAGTTACGGCGTGAATAGGCGGCCAAAGCCCGCTCACATTCAACCAGCAGGCCATCTGGCATGTAACCTAGCTCGCCTACATCAACGGCCTGCTTAATAGCCTCGGCTACTTCAGGGGCAATACCTAAATCCATTTCGGCCACCCAGGCACCAATGGTCCCGGGCCAGCGCGTCCATTTCAAAGAGCCGCGCTCACGCATTTGCTGCGCGGTTAACGAATCCCAAGGTGTAATAGTGCTCATAAGCTAACTGTACGCCCCAACCTAAGTGGGGCAAGGCCGGCGGCGGTAGGCTTAAGACATTATGAGTGAGCTAACCCAGGCCTCAGCCGCCCACGCCCTGCCCACCGGCAGTGATATTCGCGTACGTTTTTGTCCTTCCCCCACCGGTACCCCCCACGTCGGTATGGTGCGTACCTGTCTGTTTAACTGGGCTTATGCCCGTCACGTAGGTGGCACCTTCGTTTTCCGTATCGAAGACACCGACGCCGCCCGTGACTCTGAAGAATCCTTTGACGCCATCCTAGACTCGCTGCGCTGGCTGCACCTGGACTGGGATGAGGGCGTTGGCAAGGGTGGCCCACACGAGCCCTACCGCCAGTCCCAGCGCATGGACCTGTACAAGCAGGTGGCCAAGGAGCTGCTAGAAGCCGGCTACCTCTACGAGTCCTACTCCACCCCTGAAGAGGTTGAAGCCCGCCACCGCGCCAAGGGTGAAGACCCCAAACTGGGTTATGACGGCTTTGACCGCAACCTCAGCGCCGAGCAGATTGAGGCCTACCGCGCCCAGGGGCGCCAGCCGGTGCTGCGCGTGCGTATGCCTGATGAAGACATCACCTTCACTGACCTGGTGCGCGGTGAGATCACCTTCAAGGCCGGCTCTGTGCCCGACTATGTAGTAGTGCGCGCCAACGGTGACCCGCTATATACCCTGGTGAACCCGGTTGACGACGCCGAAATGGGGATCACCCACGTGCTGCGCGGCGAGGACCTACTATCCTCCACCCCCCGCCAGATTGTGCTCTACCAGGCCCTGATCGCCATTGGTCGAGCCCAGTTCATCCCCGCCTTTGGGCACCTGCCCTACGTAATGGGTGAGGGCAACAAGAAGCTATCCAAGCGTGACCCTTCCTCTAACCTGCTGCTGCACCGTCGAAACGGCATGATCCCTGAGGGTCTGCTCAACTACCTGGCCCTACTGGGTTGGTCGCTGAGCAAGGATGAGGACATCTTCACCCCCGAGCAGCTGGTGGCCGCCTTCGACATTCACGACGTCAACCCCAACCCGGCCCGCTTTGACCCCAAGAAGTGCGTGGCTATCAACGCCGAGCACGTGCGTCGCCTAGAGGGGCAGGACTTCCGCAACCGCCTGGTGCCCTACCTCTACGACCTCTACGCCCCGGCCGAGGCAGCCCAGCCGCTAGTTAGCGCCCCCGAATTTGACCAGCTAACCGCCCGCGAGCAGGAGATTCTAACCGCCGCCGCGCCGTTGATTCAGACCCGCGTGCAGCTACTAGGTGAGGCTCGCGGCATGCTGGGTTTCTTCTTTACCGACGCCGCCGCCCTGGACTACGACGAAAAATCTTTCGCCAAGCTGGTAAAGAACCCTGAGACTGTAGCCGCCAACCAGCAGGTACTGCAGGTAGCTGACCAGGCGCTGCGCTGCCTAGAGCAGTGGAACCACGACGCCCTACAGCAGGCGCTGCGTCAGGCTCTAGTTGAGGGCCTGGGGCTCAAGCCGCGCGTGGCCTTCGGGGCGCTGCGCGTAGCCGTAACCGGCCGCCAGGTCTCCCCGCCGCTATTTGAGTCCATGGAAATCCTGGGTAAGGAGCTAACCATGGCCCGAATTGAAGCACTTTTGGCTGCAATTTCAAAGTAAAACCCAAATGTGCTTAGGGTCACGCTAAAAAAATTTGGCAAGCGGGCTAAAGATCCGATAGATTCTTACCCGTTGCGCCGACGGGGCAAACCCAAAAGGTTTGTGACCGCAGCGTGATCCCCTTGGGGTATGGTGTAATTGGCAACACAGCTGATTCTGGTTCAGCCATTCTAGGTTCGAGTCCTGGTACCCCAGCCACTTGTGGTTAAACCAAAAGTGAATAAGGCCCCCATCGTCTAGCGGCCTAGGACATCGCCCTCTCACGGCGGTAACACCGGTTCAAATCCGGTTGGGGGTACCACAAGCCCGGGTTTTGCCCGGGTTTTTTTGTAGTTAAGCGGCGTCTACTAACGCCGGTTCCTAAAGTTTAGGATGGTTTACGTGACCACTTTTGAAGCGCTAAAGCCCCCCGCCCCCGCTAATCCCGCAGCCCTACGCGTTTACCCCCTAGGTGGTCTAGGTGAGGTTGGCCGTAACATGACTGTCTTTGAAACTCAGGGGCAGCTTTTAATCGTTGACTGCGGCGTGCTCTTCCCTGAAGAAGACCAGCCCGGTGTGGACCTGATTCTGCCCGACTTTGGCCCTATCGCCGACCGTCTCGACGACGTCCAGGCCCTAGTGCTCACCCATGGCCACGAAGACCACATCGGGGCCGTACCCTACCTACTAAAGCTACGCCCCGACATTGAATTAGTGGGCAGCGAACTAACCCTGGCCTTTGTAGAAGCCAAACTAAAAGAATTCCGTATCAACCCCAAGCTGCGCGTAGTATCCGAACACGAACGCGTACGCTACGGCGCCTTCGACATGGAATTTGTGGCCGTAAACCACTCCATCCCCGACGCCATGGCCGCCTTCATCCGCACCAAGGCCGGCACCGCCCTAATCACCGGCGACTTCAAAATGGACTCCCTGCCCATCGACGGACGCATCACCGACCTGCGCTCCTTCGCCCGCTTTGGTGAAGAAGGCGTAGACCTATTCTGTGTAGACTCCACCAACGCTGAAGTACCCGGCATGGTAGCCCACGAACGTGAAATCGGCCCGGTACTAAACCGTGTCTTTGACGAATCCCAAGGCCAAATTGTGGTGGCCTCCTTCTCCTCCCACGTCCACCGCGTCCAGCAGGTGCTCGACGCCGCCGCCTTACATGACCGTAAAGTTGCCTTCATTGGCCGCTCCATGGTGCGCAACATGAAAATCGCCGCCGAACGCGGCTACCTGAACGTGCCCGAAGGCGTAATCGTAGACCAGCGCGAAATCAACAACTACCTACCCAGCCAGCGCGTACTAATGGCCACCGGCTCCCAGGGTGAACCCATGGCCGCCCTTAGCCGCATGGCCCACCGCGAACACCGCTGGATCACCCTAGACCCCGAAGACACGGTTATCTTCGCCTCCTCACTAATCCCGGGCAACGAAAATTCTGTTTTCCGTGTAATCAACCAGATCATGCGTCTAGGTGCGCGCGTAGTACACCAGGCCAACGCCCGCGTACACGTCTCCGGTCACGCCTCCAGTGAGGAACTGCTGCACGTATACAACATCGTCCAGCCCCGCAACGTAATGCCTATCCACGGCGAAATCCGCCACATCGTGGCCAACGGTGCGCTCGCAGTAAAGACCGGGGTGCCAGCCAGCAACGTAATGCTGTGCGAGGACGGCGACGTCGTCGACCTATATGAAGGAAAAGCCCAGGTGGTGGGCTCCTACCCGTGCGACTACGTGTATGTAGATGGCTCCAGCGTAGGTGAAATTGACGAAGACGAGCTAGCTGGGCGCCGCGTACTGGCAGAAGAAGGCTTTGTCTCAGTTTTTGCGGTCGTAGAAACTACAACCGGTACTATTTTGGCTGGACCGCACATTCAGGCCCGAGGCGTGGCAGAAGATGACTCTGTATTTGAGGAAGTTCTTCCTGACGTCACCGATGCGCTAGGCGAGGCCCTAGACAGTGGCGTTAGCGACACTCACGGCCTACAGCAGGTTATGCGGCGCGCTTTGGGACGTTGGGTAGCTCGTAAGCTACGCCGCCGACCTATGATCGTGCCTGTAGTAATTAAAGCGTAAATAGGAAATTCACTAGTGACTGAACCCAAGAGCACCACCGCCCCGGCTAAGCTGATATCTCCGCTGCGGCGCAGAGTAGGCGCAGATACCCGCCGATGGATCGACTCTATGCCGACCATCATGACGCGGCTGTTGCAGATAGCTGCGGTGTTATCGCTACTTGGGGGACTGGGGCTAAGGCGCTGGGATCTATATAAGCTGGTTGTTGAGCCTTTCTACTTTATTGGTATCCCGGTGGGTGCCTCCTTCCTGGGGGCGGTGCTGCTACTGATTTGGGCCGGGGCGGCCAGTAGGCGCAAACGACTGGCGCTTAACCTGGCCCTGACCTTGCAGTTCCTGTTCTTAACGGTGGGCTCGCTGACGCTGGTATACCAGCAGTTCCCAGATGACCTGGAAGAGCGCACCCATGTAACTGTCACCCAGCACGGCCCAGACTGGCTCATGCTGGCCTGGGTGCTGGTGTGCATCCCGGTTATCGCGATTTTGTTGGCTGCCCGCCCAGCTTTCCCCGGCCGTATTGTGCGCGGCTCATGGTGGCGGGCGCTGCTGACCCTAGTGGTTGGTATGGCCTCCGTGATTGCCCTGGGCACGCTCCTGGTGGTGCCCGCACACAGCCCCGACGGTAACGAATGGGCTATCCGCCACCGTATGCGCTGGGTAGCTTGGCGCACCCTAGGCCCAGAAATTGGTGGCATTGGGGGCGTTCCCGCCTATCAGGGGCCGGTGTGGCTGGGTACTTTGCTTTACCTGCTGGCTGCCCTGGTGGTGCTAATTAGCCTGACCGTGTTCTTGCGTTCAGCTAAGCGCACCCCGCGCGCCGGTGATGACCTGCGTGTGCGTGGTTTGCTGCTGGATTGGGAGGAAGACTCCCTGGGCTACTTCGCTACCCGCCGCGACCGCCTGACCGTGTTTTCTCCCGACGGCAAGGCGGCAGTTTCCTTCGGTCTGTCTACCGGTGTGGCCATGGCTGCCGGTGACCCCCTAGGTGACCCAGCCAGTTGGGATGACGCCATTAGTGCCTGGCTGGATGAATGTGGCGACTACGGCTGGGTGCCGGCAGTTATCTCCGCTGGCGAGAAGGGCGCGCGTGCCTATAAAAACTTTGGTTTCACCGTGCGCCGCATGGGGGATGAGTCCATTATTGAGGCCGCCAGCTTCTCGCTGCGGGGCCTGCCGCAGGTGGCTAAAGCAGTGCGGCGAGTACGTGCCAGTGGCGCCCATGTGGAAATTAGGCGCCTAGGCGACATTGCCCACGAGGAGCGCCGTCAGCTGCGCGATTTGGCTAATGCGTGGCGTAACGGGGAAGAGCGCGGCTTCTCTATGGCTCTAGATCGCACTCTCGACGACGTCGACGAGCGTGAGCTGGTGGTTACGGTCCAGGATCAAGATGACAAGACCGTGGCGCTACTGGCGTTTTGCCCCTGGGGTAAGCGCGGAGTGTCCCTGGACGTGATGCGCCGCAGCCCCAAGGCCCCCAACGGGGTAAACGAGGCCATGGTGGCGGCCCTACTAACCGACGGCGAACGCTACGGGGTTGACCGGGTTTCGCTCAACTTTGCTATGTTCCGTTCCGTATTTGTGGACGGCATGGCGGTGAACGCCTCCCTGGCGGCTAAAACCATGGCTCGGATCATGCGTTTTGCCTCGCACTTTTGGCAGCTGGAGCAGCTGTATGAATCTAACGCCAAATACAACCCCAGCTGGTACCCGCGTTACATGTGCTACGCCGACGGCACCCAAGCCGCCCGCGTGCTACTGGCAGCTGGTCGCCTAGAAGGTTTCATCCCTAACTTTGAGCGCTTTGGCCGCGCCCACGTGGATAACAGCGCCATCATGGGCAGCGAATATGCAGCCCTGGTGGCCCAGCAGGTTGAACGCCACATTCAAGCGCAAATCCCCACCCGGCGTCTGTCGGCTGAGGAACGCGAACGCGCGGTGGCCCTGGAACGCACCCTGGAAGCCAAAATTGACCCCTATCCCACTGGGGTTAAGCGCGGTATGCCCCCGGCCCACGCCCTAGTGCAGCCGGTGTTCCGCCAGTTGGCGGCAGGTGAAGAATCTATTGTGCAACTGCGGGTTGAGGGCCGCGTGGGCCTAGAACGCGACCATGGTGGGCTTATCTTCGTTGACCTGGTAGAGGGCTACAAGCACATTCAGCTGCTCTTTGATGCCTCAGAAACCGGCGCCCAGCTGGAAAAGTGGCGTTCACTGATTAACCGTGGCGACATTGTGGTGGTTTCCGGCCTGGCTATGCGTACGCGCACCGGTGAGCCCTCAATCCTGGTGCAGGGCTGGCAGCTGCTAGCTAAAGCCCTCACCGCCCTGCCGCGCGCCCGGCGCGGCGGACACGGCAAGATCACCATCCCGCTGGGGGCTAACGCCACCCGTACCCAGCAGTTACTGGCTGACGCTAACGCCATTGAGCTGATTGCCCAGCGCTCAGCCATTGTTACTTCCATCCGCCACACCCTGGGTGAGCAGGGCTATGTGGAGGTAGAAACCCCAATCTTGCAGCCGGTGCATGGTGGGGCTAACGCCCGCCCGTTCATCACCCGCATGAACGCCTACTCCACTGATGTTTATCTGCGCATTGCCCCGGAGCTGTTCCTCAAGCGCCTGGCTGTGGCCGGCATGGGGGCTATTTTCGAAATTGGCCGCTCTTTCCGTAACGAGGGCGTGGACGCCACCCACAACCCTGAGTTCACCTCACTTGAGGCTTATGTGGCTCACGGCGACTACCACACCATGCGCCTGTTAACTCAGCGTATCTTCCAAGAGGCCGCCATTAAGGTGCACGGCGCCCCGGTGGTGCTGCGTGCGGTGGGCACGCCCGGAACTGAAGGGCTGCCGGTGCATTCAACCCGTTCAGGGGTTGATTATGTGGCCGTGGATATTTCCGGTGACTGGCCGGTGGTGAGCGTGCATGAAGCTATTTCCAAGGCCCTGGGCCAGGAAGTAACTGTAGACACCCCGCTAGAAAAGCTACTGGAACTAGCTGAAGCTAACGACATTGAGGTGCCTGTGGCAGCTGGCAGTGGTGACGTGATTGGCGCGCTCTACGATGAACTAGTTGAAGCCACCACCACCAAACCCACCTTCTATATTGATTTCCCGGTGGAAACCAGCCCGCTAACCCGTCAAAACCGCCGCGACCCGCGCCTAGCTGAGCGCTGGGACCTGGTGGCTTGGGGGATGGAGCTGGGCACGGCCTACACTGAGCTAACTGACCCCGGTGAGCAGCGTAAGCGTTTCACCGCTCAATCTTTACGCGCTGCCGCCGGCGATCCGGAAGCGATGAGTTTGGATGAAGACTTCTTGCGCACCTTGGAATTGGGGCTTGTTCCCACCGGTGGTTTAGGGCTGGGAGTCGATCGCGCAGTGATGTTGATCACCGGGGCGACGTCTATCCGTGACGTTATTGCCTTCCCCTACGCCCGCCCACGCTAAAAGTTGTCAAGCCCATAAAATCGCAAGATTTAAGGCTTTACAATCAACTTGACCCTGCCCCAAGTGTTGAAGAGAGACTATGAGCCAAACCGCACTTCCCCAGCGCCCTAACTGCCTGGTATCTACCGGATCAATTCTGATTGACCTACCTTTGAAAGTTGCTCGCTTTCCCAAGGCCGGTAGTGCGGTAACTGCACTCTCAAACGGCGCCAAGGTGGGTGGTGGCTACACCATCGCCCGCGCTACAGCCAGCCAGCAGGTTCCCGTGGCCCTGGCTTCAACCCTGGGTACAGGCCCCAACTCTGCGCTAGTGCGTGCCTCCATACTGCGCGACGGCGTCGAGAATGTAGTTCAGGAGCTGGTAGGTGACATCGGTACCTGCACCACTCTGATTGAACCTGGCGGCCAACGCACCTTCATCACCACTGAAGGGGTTGAGAGTGAACCCCAGCTTGAGGATCTAGAAAAGCTGGAACTAGTGCCAGGAGATTACGTGCACGCCGCCGGCTATGACCTGGTGCACCGTCGTACACGTGAAGGCATAAGTCAGTGGCTTTCGGCTCTGCCCACTGGAGTACAGTTGGTGGTGGATTTTGGGCCGGCAGTGGTAGATATTGTGGACCAAATTTTGCTTAAAATCATGGCCCGCGCAGACATTATTACCGGCAACCGTCGAGAAATTGACCAGCTACGCTCCCGCCTGGGGGGAGTGGACCTAATGTATCGGGCTGCCCCTAACGCCATGTTCGTGCGCCGCATCGGCAGCGGCGGCTGTGAGCTACTGCTACCCGATCACGGCCAGGACACGCTGGTGAGCGGTTACCCAATGTCTGTTACAGATACCACTGGCGCTGGCGACACCCACACCGGGGTGCTCATTGCCAGCCTGCTACAGGGCTACTCGGTACTGCAAAGTGCTCGCCGCGCCAATGCGGCCGCCGCCCTAATGATCAGCCAACGCGAAGATAACCACGCCCCTACCGCAGAAGATATTAACCAATTACTGCGTGAAGCCGGCGACGTCGAATCTTTAGCGGCTATTTAAAAAATCTAGTTTTTAATACTGGGGTGTGTGTTTTACCCCTTGCATTTAGCTTTCGGCGTGCCTGTAAGCATGCCTGAGCTTGCGTCTATTAACGTCTAACTATCATGGCTAAGCGAAACTCTCCCTCTGCTGCTACCCCTGCCGCCTCGCGTTCACGGGGCGGTGTCTCGCGCCAAAATGCGCCCAGTGACGCTTCGCCCTACCGCCGCCTAGGCGGGGGATTTGCGCTGATTGCGCTAGGTGCCCTGCTTACTTTGCGTGAATGGCTAGGGATTTCTGGTAGCGCCGGCTCCCTACTACACCACCTGGTGGCTTTCCCCTTTGGGGTGCTGTCTCTACTGGCGGCCCCCATGGTGATTTGGGGCGGGATCGTGCTTATGCGTGGAAAACCGCTGAGCCCAACCGCCAGTCGTATTGCTTTAGCTGGGTTAGCTATCGCTTTTGCTATTGGCGCCCTAATCCAGATTTTTAACGGTAACCAGCCTTTTGACATTGACACCCTGGAACAAACCGGGGGAGTGTTTGGCTGGTTGCTGGGCTATCCGCTAGCTAAATTATTTTCTGCCGTAGGCGCGGTAGTGGTGTTGGTGCTGCTGGTGGCGTTCTGCCTGCTGGTGGCTTCAGGGCGCACCGCTTTTGACGTGTGGGAGATGGTGCGTGGCCAGGGCTTAGACGGTGGCTCTGCCTCTACTCACGACGACGTCGCCAGCCGCGCCCTGGAGCGGATGCGTTCCGTTTTTGGTCGCGACAATAACCAAGATTCCCAGCAAACCGCCGTCATGGACAGCTACGACGCAGATGAGGCCTTCCGCAGCGCCATCGACAAGGAAGACCTACAAAACACGGCGGTTATCGACACCCTAGACGAGCCCAAAGCCCCACGCCGCCCCAGCATGACGGCTAAGGCCCGCCAAAGCCGCCCCGGGCGCCGTCGCAGTCAAGAACCGGATGTAACCAGCCCACGCGACATTGACGCGCCCTCTGAAGACGCCCCCACCCAGGCCACTGTGCCCATGAACACCGCCCAAACCGCTGAGCTGGGCGATCTGGGACTGTACTCGCAGGCGGCGCGGCAAACCTCGGCGGCCACCGCCCCCACCGCAGCCACCGCACCGGTAGTTTCCACAGCCGCCAGCGTGGGCGCTGAACCTGAATTCTCCATGCAGCTACCCGACGGGGGCACCTACCACCTACCCGACATGAGTGATTTGGTGGCCGGGCGCGAACATGCCACACGCACCCCCGCCAACGACGCGGTGGTCCAGGCCCTGCAAGACGTATTCACCGAATTTAACGTGGACGCCAAGGTAACCGGCTACACGCGCGGCCCGCAGGTAACCCGCTACGAGATTCACCGTGGTCACGGCGTTAATGTTTCACGTATCACGGGCCTGGAAAAAAACATTGCTTACGCGGTGGCCAGCGACGAAATTCGGGTGCTCACCCCCATCCCAGGTAAGAGCGCCATCGGTATTGAAATCCCCAACGCAGACCGCGAAATGGTGACCCTGGGCGACGTGCTACGCAGCTCGGTGGCCCAAAACTCCACCCACCCGCTAACCGTGGGCCTGGGTAAGGACGTTGAGGGTAACTATGTGGTCACCAACCTGGCGAAAACCCCGCACATGCTGGTAGCTGGGCAAACCGGTTCAGGTAAATCATCGTTTGTTAACTCCATGATCACCTCCATCATGATGCGCGCCACCCCTGAGGAAGTGCGCATGGTGCTGGTTGACCCCAAACGCGTGGAGCTAACCATTTATGAAGGCATTCCCCATCTGATCACCCCCATTATCACCAGCCCCAAGAAGGCTGCTGAGGCCCTGGAATGGGTGGTTAAGGAAATGGACGCCCGCTACGACGACCTGGCCTCCTTTGGGTATAAGCACATTGATGACTTCAACCGGGCAGTGCGCGCCGGCGAGGTACAGGCCCCGCCCGGCTCCCAGCGTCAAATTGCGCCCTACCCCTACCTGCTAGTGGTGGTAGATGAGTTGGCTGACCTGATGATGACCGCGCCTAAAGACGTGGAAGCCTCAATTCAGCGCATCACCCAGCTGGCGCGTGCGGCCGGTATTCACCTGGTGCTGGCCACCCAGCGTCCAGTAGCGCAGGTAGTTACCGGTCTGATCAAGTCCAACGTGCCCTCACGTTTGGCTTTCGCCACCGCCTCGCAGCTGGACTCGCGCGTAATTTTGGACCAAAACGGGGCTGAGTCGCTCACCGGCCAAGGTGACGCCCTCTACCTGGGCCCGGGTGCCTCCGCACCGATCCGTGTGCAGGGCAGTTGGGTTACTGAGAAGGAAATCCGCACCGTAGTTGAGCATGTTAAAGACCAGCTCCAGCCCAGCTACCGCGAGGACGTGATTGTCCCCGAAACTAAAAAACGCATTGAGGAAGAAATCGGTGACGACATGGACCTGCTGTTGCAGGCCGCCGAGCTGATTATCACCAGCCAGTTTGGCTCCACCTCAATGCTGCAACGCAAGCTGCGGGTAGGTTTCGCTAAGGCCGGGCGCCTAATGGACCTGCTCGAATCGCGTGAAGTGGTGGGCCCCTCCACCGGCTCTAAAGCCCGCGAGGTGCTGGTGCCGCCCGAGCGCCTGGAGGAAACCCTGGCTTGGATTAAGGGGGAAGGTGACGCCCCCAGCGACGACGACGCCCCTGGCGGCCCCGGTACGCCTGGGGATCGCGGCGACGGCTTTGCGGCCCCCGGTGCAGTTAGCGCCGCCAGCGTCAGCTCCTATGGGGCTACCGGGGCGTTTGCACCCAACCGTTACGCCACAGACCCGGTAGGTAGCTCCGATCTGCCTGAGAGCGAATCCTGGGATGATGACTCAGACTCTGAAGATTCCGAGGATGCCTGGAGCCTAACCAATCGCGGCCCCTCCTGGTAAGCGCGCGGCGCTAGTGGCGCTTTAGGGGCGCAGCAGGGCTTTAAGGTCGATCTGCCCGGTGTAGAGGGCTTTACCCAGGATCACCCCGCACAAATTGGGGTGACTAGCAGCCAAATCCTGTAGGGCAGCAATATCACCCGCGCAGCTGACCCCACCTGAGGCAATCACCTGCGCACTAGTGGCGCCGCTAAGCGCCCCCAGTAGCGCCAGGTTGGGCCCCGATAGGGCCCCATCACGCACCCGGTCAGTAACCACATAGGCGCCAGCCCCGGCCTCATTAAGCGCCGCCAAAATTGGCTCTAGTAGCCCCACCGGCCCGCCCTGGCCGCGCGGATGCACCACATAAGCAGCCAAATCCGCACTGGGCGCGGCGCTCGCGGCTGACACGTCCAGGCACACGTTTAGGTGCCTACCAAAGCGACCCACTAAAGCCGTGGTGGCAGCTAAATCTTTAAGGGCACCAGCCCCCAGATTTACCCGCTTGGCGCCGGCTGCTAAAGCCCGCTCGACGTCGTCGCCGCTAGTGACGCCACCAGACCACTGCACGCTTATGCCCGGGTGCAGCCGCGCCAAATCGGCGATAACCTGCGCCAAAAGCGCCGCGTTAGAGCCGCGCTCAAAGGCCGCGTCCAAGTCAACCAGGTGAATCCAGTCGGCGCCCGCCTCCACCCAGCGCAGGCAAGCGTCCAGGGCAGAGATGCCCGCACCGGCGTCGCCCCCAGCGCTAGTGCGGTGGGTGACGGCTAGGCCATTGGCGACGTCGACAGCAGGCAGCAGCCTAAGCGAACCTACAGCCACGGCTAGGCCTTGGTGGTGGCCGCGCACATGGAGGTGAAAAACTCACGCAGCTGAGCGCACAGCTCATCGAGCGGCTGGTTAACTCCCGGGGCGGTGGCCTGCAAAGCCGGGGCACCTGAGCGCTCCTGGGCGGAGACAATCTCTTCAGTGCGGGCAGCAATCATGCGCACAATCGCCGAGCCAGTAATGGCCCCATCGGCGCCGGCCACAATCGCGGCGCGCACATGCTTGGGCTTGGAAATACCAAAACCTAGCAGCACCGGGGTGGAGTTGTGCTCACGCAAGGTGGGCACAGCATTATTGAGCCCCTGAGTTTGGGCCTCATTCTCCACGCCAGTAACCCCCACGCGTGAAACGGCGTAAACATAGCCACGTGCAGCCTCAGCTACCTGCGCCAAAGTTTCCTCACTGGCTGAAGGCGGGGCAATGTAGACACTGTCAACGCCCACGGCCCTAGAGGCGGCAGAGAAAGGACGGCCCTCACGGATGGGCACATCCGGGATCAGTACCGAATCAACTCCGGCCTTGGCGCAGCGCTCATAGAAAGCCTCCAAGCCCATAGCGATGGGGATATTGCTGTAAATCAGCAGGCCCATGGGCACCTGCGGGTGCTTGGCGCGCAGGCGGCTAATTAGGTCAAAACAGTCGGCAATGTTGATCCCACGGGCAAACACGCGCAGGTGGGCTTCCTGGATGGCTACGCCGTCGGCAACCGGGTCAGAGAAAGGCAAACCTAGCTCTAAAGCGTCGGCGCCGGCAGCAATCAACTCGTCAATAATGCGTTCGCTGGCCTCCAAAGTGGGGTCGCCCAGCATCACGAAGGGCACCATGGCGCCCCGGTTTTGCTGCTCGCAGGTGGCAAACATGCTTTCGTAACGGCTCATTGATTTACTCCTTGCCCTTGGCGGCGAACGCGGCGTCTTGCTGGTGGGTGCGGTGGGTGCCGGTGCCCGCCTGGCCGTTAGCAACCAGGTCAGCGGCCCGTGAGACGGCGCCGTCGGTGGAGAAAGAGCCACCTAGACGCTCACGAATCTGGTCCAGATCCTTATCTCCGCGCCCCGACAGGCACACCAAAATGGTTTTTTGCGGGTCCCCGCCTTCACGGCGGTTTTGCTCAGCCAGTTTCAGGGCGTAAGCCAGGGCGTGGGAGGATTCCATGGCGGGGATAATGCCCTCGTGGCGGCTAAGCAGTAAGAAAGCCTCAATAGCTTCCTCATCGGTGATACCCACATACTTGGCGCGGCCAGTTTGGGCCAGGTAGGCGTGCTGGGGGCCAACGCCGGGGTAGTCCAGGCCGGCTGAAACCGAGTATGACTCCTCCACCTGGCCGTCATCGGTGCGCATCAGGAACGAACGCGCCCCATGCAGCACCCCAACCTTGCCCTCATTGATGGGGGCGCCGTGGTGGTTGGTGTTTAGGCCCTCACCGGCAGGCTCGACGCCGTACAGGGCCACGGTTTCGTCGTCGATAAAGTCAGCGAACATGCCAATTGCGTTAGAGCCACCACCCACGCAAGCCACCACCGCGTCAGGCAGGCGGCCAAGGCGCGCCAAAGTCTGGGCGCGGGCTTCGGTGGAAATAATGCGGTGGAATTCGCGCACCATGGTGGGGAAGGGGTGCGGGCCGGCAGCCGTACCCAGCAGGTAGTGGCTGGTGGCGAAAGTGGCAGTCCAGTCACGTAGCGCCTCGTTGACGGCGTCCTTAAGGGTGCCGCTACCGGCGGTGACGGGCACAACCTTAGCCCCCATCAGCTCCATGCGCTCCACATTGGGGGCCTGGCGCACCACGTCGGTGGCGCCCATGTAAATGGTGCATTCAAGCCCCAGCAATGCGCACACCATGGCGGTGGCGGTGCCATGCTGGCCGGCGCCAGTCTCAGCAATCACGCGGGTTTTACCCATGCGCTTAGCCAGCAGGGCCTGGCCCAGAACCTGGTTACCCTTGTGAGCGCCGCCGTGCACCAAGTCTTCACGCTTAAGCAGGATGCGTGCGCCGCCGCCTAGTGGCAGGTTACGCAGCTGCGTAACCGGGGTGGGGCGGCCCAGGTAGTTGTGCAAAAGATCGTTGATCTCAGCGATGAAAGAGGGGTCATCTACCGCCTCAAGGAAAGCCTGCTCAAGCTGGTCCAGGGCAGGAATCAGCAGCTCAGGTACGTATTGGCCACCGAACTCGCCAAAGTAGGGGCTGATACGGGTGTGCGCATCCGCGTCAAGAGTGCCGGCGCCAAGACGCTTAGAGGAGTAGGGCTGCCAGTCAATGGACTGGGCGTGGGCATCTAAACCAGCTGCGCCAGTAGTGGGCTGGCCGGCGGAAAGCTCCTGGGCGGCGGCGGCCGGGTCATCAGCGCCAGAAAGAGCCGATCCCACCAGCACCGCATCTACGTAGGGGGCCAGCAGTTCGACGTCGGCACGCTCATGCACCCCAGACTCACCCACCAGCACCACGCCACGCGGGGCCAGGGGCGCCAAGGCGGCAGTGCGGTGCAGGTCAGTTTCCAAGGTGCGCAGGTCACGGTTGTTAATACCGATAATGCGGGCGCCCAGGGCGGCGGCGCGCTCCATCTGCTCAGCCTCATCAACCTCAGTGAGCACATCCAAACCCAGCTGAGCGGCCAGGGCCGACAGCTGCAGGTAGGCCTGGTCATCTAGCACTGAGAGCATCAGCAAGATGGCGTCAGCGCCGTGGTGGCGGGCAGCAATCACCTGGATGGGGTCAATGATGAAGTCTTTATCCAGCACCGGCTGGCGCACAGCCTCAGACACGGCGGTTACATCAGCCAGGTCACCGTTAAAACGGTCAGGTTCGGTCAGCACGCTGATGGCGGCGGCCACGGGCGCATAAGCCTGGGCCAAGGTGGCGGGGCTGTAACCATCAGAGATGATTGTGCCCAGGGTGGGGCTGGCGGCCTTACATTCCATGATCAGGGCCGGGCCGCCGGCGCGCGGGTGTAGCTGGCCGTCTTCACCCAAAGTGCGGGTGCGCAGGGCAGCCTCGAAAGAACGCTGCGAACGCTCCATGGTGGCGGCATTTAGGTGCCCATAGCGTTCATAAAGCTCAGGTAGGCGGGCTTTGCGGGCCTCTACCAGCGAGTCTAGAACGGTGCCGGTTTGCCGTAGACGGTCGGCAATAGGTGTGCGTACTTGACGCTGACTCATCGATTTACCTCTCTTAAATACGGCCCAGGCGCTTAGGCGCTTAGCTCACGTGCCTGCGTGACGATCTTATCTAGGTGGCTGGCTACCGTGCCGTTGGCGATGGCTTCCAGCGCGGTTTGTACACCCTGGGCCAGGGTGTTGGCCTTGCCGGTTACGTACAGTACGGCTGCGGCGCTGGCGGCGATGGCGTCGCGGTGGGCGGCTTGACCGGCGCCGTCGAACACGGCGCGAATTAGCTGGGCGTTAACGCTAGCGTCGCCACCAACCAGGTCAGCCACCGTGTAGGTGCCCAGGCCCAACTGGGCGGGGGTTAGCTCATAGGCGGTGATTTCCGCTCCGCGTAGCTCACGCACCTGGGTGGGGCCGTGCAAGGCGATCTCATCTAGGCCAGAGCCGTGCACCACCAGGGCGTGGTCTAGATTGGCGCTGGCCAGGGCGCTAGCCATGTCGTCTAGCAGGGCCGGGTTACCCACCCCAAGCACCTGGGCACTGAGCGGGGCGGGGTTAACTAGCGGGCCGATCAGGTTAAAAACGGTGGGGTTTTTCAGGGCCGCGCGCACGGGCGCCACATAGCGCATAGCCGGGTGGTATTTCTGGGCGAACAGGAAACAGAACCCGGTGCTCTCCAGCAGCTGCACACTGGCCTGGGGGGCTAGATCCAGCGGAATGCCTAGGGTTTCTACCAGGTCGGCGGCGCCCGAGCGGGAGGAGACGGCGCGGTTGCCGTGCTTAGCTACCTTCACCCCGAGGCTGGCGGCCACCAGCGCACTGGCGGTGGAGATGTTGATTGTGCCCGCACGGTCACCGCCGGTGCCCACCACATCCACTAGGCCGCCCTGGCCCTTAGGGTAGGGGAAGTTCACGGCGGCGGCGCGGAAAGCCTGGGCGGCGGCAGCAATTTCAGCCGGGTTCTCACCGCGTGCGTGCAGGGCACCTAGGAAGGCGGCAATTTCAATCTCGTTAAACTCGCCGTTGGTGATGGCCGCAAATACTTCCACGGCTTGGCTTTGGCTTAGGACGACGCCGTTTAGCGCCTCACGTAGGGTGGCTGCGGCTTGGCTCATGGTTACTCCTTAAAAAATTGGTATTTAGCTTTTGGGGCGGGTGCTCAAGCCAGGGCGCTTGAGCCCCGGTTTAAGCGGCCGGCGTTTCGGCGTTTAGCGGGCGGCCGTTTACGTCTCTTGGGTTAAGAACGTGAACAGGGCGCTGATCAAAGTGGGTCCGGCGGGGGTGAGGATAGATTCAGGGTGGAACTGTAAACCCACTGCCGGGGCGCTGGCGTGACGCAGGGCCATAACCACGTCGTCGCGCGAATGGGCCAAAGAAACCAGCTGCGCGGGGAGCTGACGCGAGCCCAAAGAGTGGTAGCGGGCCACATCAATCCAGCCGTAGGGGGCCTGCTCGCCGCTGCGGGGTGCAATCACGCAGGGGGCCAGCGGGGCAAACTCGGCGCCGGCTTTAGTCACCAGCACCCGGTCGGTGCGCCCATGGGTGGGGCCCACCGGCGCCACCTGCCCGCCGCAAGCCTCCACTAAAGCCTGGTAACCCAAGCAAATCCCCAGGGTGGGGATGCGCTGGTTAAGGGTGTAGACGGTTAGATCCATTAGGCACCCGGCTTCACGCGGGTGGCCCGGGCCGGGGGAGGTGATCAGCAGCGGACGCTGGCCCGCAGCCTTTTCAGCCTCGGTGGGCTCCAGGGCGGCGGTGAGCACAGACAGGGGAGTGGTGTTGCGGTAAACATCCACCTGGGCGCCGCGTGAAGTACACAGATCCACCAGGTTGTAGACGAATGAATCGCGGTTATCTAGGAAAACTACGCGCATGGCTCAGGCCTCCTTGCTCACTAGGTTGCGTTCAATACGCAGGGTTTTGCCTTGGGCGGCGGCAATTGCACGCAGCACGTTAGAGGCCTTGTGGGCGGTCTCGTCAGCTTCACGCTGGGGCACTGAATCGCTGACCACGCCTGCGCCGGCCTGCACAATTGCCTTGCCGCCGCGCGCGAAGGCGGAGCGGATCACAATGCAGGTGTCGAGCTCGCCGTCACCGCGCAGATAACCCACCGCGCCGCCGTAGGAGCCACGGCGGGTGCCCTCATATTGGCGGATCAACTCGGCTGCGCGCAGCTTGGGGGCGCCGGTGAGCGTGCCCATGGTCATGGAGGCGCGGAAAGCATCCAGCGGGTGCAGGTCACTGGCCAGCTGCCCGGTAACCTCGCTGACCAGGTGCATTACTCGCGAGTAGCGGTCTACACGCAGCAGCTGGGTGACTTTGCGTGTGCCCGGGGCGCTGATGCGGGCCACGTCGTTGCGGGCCAGGTCTACCAGCATCACGTGCTCGGCTACTTCCTTGGCGTCGCTGCGTAGCTCCAGCTCCAGGCGGATGTCTAGCTCGTGGTCAATGCTGCCGTCGGGGGCGAAGCCGCGCGGGCGGGTGCCGGCGATGGGGCGGATGGCCACCTGGCCGGTTTTGGCGCTGTGTAGCAGCGAGGACTCGGGGGAGGCCCCAAAGAGTTCAAAATCGTCGGTGGCGATATAGAACATGTAGGGGCTGGGGTCAGCGTCGTGCAGGTAGCGGTAGGTTTGCAGGGGCTGGGGGCAGTCGATCACAAAGCCACGGCTGGGCACCACCTGGTAGGCGTCACCAATGGCGATATGCTGCTGCATTTTGGCCACCAGCTCGCAAAAGTCCACGTCGCTCATGGTGGGGTAGGCGCTAATGGTGCCCTCAGCTGCCTGCTCCGGGGTGGCCTGGGCTGCTGGGGCCGTTGCTTGCTGGGCCGACGGCGCCGGGGTGGTTTGCTGGGCCGGTGCGGCTTGCTCTGCTGGGGCCGTTGTTTGCTGGGCCGACGGCGCCGGAGTGGCCTGGGCGGCTGCCTGCTGGGCCGACGCCGTCTGCTGTGCCTGGGCGGGCAGGGCGTTAATGGCCGCCTCCAGTGCGTCCATCTGCGCACTTAACTGGGCGGCGTCGAGCGAGGCACCAACTAGCTGGCAGGAGCCGGTGGGGTGATCCACCACCAAAATGATGCGGGCGTTAAAGAACAGGTAATCGGGGCAGGTGTTGGCGCCGTCGGCAACCGGCGGCAGGGACTCGTAAGTGCCCAGATAATCAAAAGCCACCGCCCCGGCCACCAGCGGCAGGTGTGGGTGCGCCACCACCTGGTCAGTCAAAATCCGCAGCGGCTCCATGGTGGAGCGCTCACGCAGGCGGGCGTGCTCCTCAGCGCTATCTTCAGCCACGCTGGGTAGGTGCAAAACCAGCTCAGTGTCGCTTTGATGAGTTACGGCAGAGCTAAGTTCCTGGGCCACAGCCTTAAGTGCTTGGGGGCCGTCGGTAGTATCCAGAGCTTTAAGAGTGACGCTGTCGCCCATGCAGGTGATCTGGGCGCTAGCAGCCAACACTGCGATAGTGGTCAGGTGCTGTTTAGAGGAAATATCGGCGCTTTCTAGCAGCACTGTGTTAGTGGGGCGAGAGCCGTTCTGGACAGTGTCAACCAAACCTAGCTGAGCTAGGTGGGCTAGTAGCGCGCCGCCGTCGGCATGGTATTTAACCGGGCGGGTGAAAACCGTTGGGGTATTAGCCATAACATTCCTTCTTGCCTGCGGCGAGCCGGAACGTAAAAGGCTCGCCGCGAGGGCGAGCCTTAAAACTTAAAACGCATCACGAAAGTGGCTCACCCATTAAGGTAGCCACCACCAAGCACGGATCATGGATACGTTCTGCACGCGGTAAGCCTAGCATTCTTGTCGCCTAGGTAAAAACCTAAGTTTGTCAGGATGCCCGTGGTGACACTGAGTTGGGCCAGTGGCGAGGCTGGCACTGCGCGCACGGTGACGCTGAGCTGCGCCCGTGGTGACGATCAGAAGGCGCGCACAGTGACGTTAGCTATGCGTACTGATGCGAACAGGCGTTAGCGCTGGTAGACGATGCCCTGCTTGACGCTGGCCACCACCTGCTCGGCGTCGTCGCCCAAAAGCAAGCGAATAATCTCAAAACCCAGCTCAGTGGCGGTGCCCATGCCGCGCGAAGTGATCAAGTTAGCGTCACGCACCACCGCAGCCTCACTCATAAGCGCCCCACCTGCGGCAATAGCATCCATGAAGCCGGGGTTGGCGGTAGCGTGGCGAGCCTGCAGAGCGCCATGCTCAGCCAGGATAGAAGGGGCGGCGCAGATAGCGGCTAGGGGCTGGCCGGCGGCGCTACGACGGCGTACCTCGTCAGTGACCAGAGCGCTGGCACCCAAGTTCAGCGTGCCCGGCATGCCTCCAGGCAGGAACATCAGGGCGTAGCTGGCGAGGTCAACCTGGTTGGCTAGGGCATCACAGCGCAAGTGAATGCCGTGGGAGGAGGTAACTTCAAGCGAATCAGAGATGGACAGCAGGTCAGCGCCAATACCGGCACGGAACAGCACATCCACCACCGCCAGGCACTCGACCTCTTCAAGCCCATCGGCCACCATCACGGCAACGCGCTTATCAGTTACCACACTTGCAGGGGTAGGCATGGGAGCCTTCTTTCTATCTAGAGATTATGCCTAATGTGCAGTCTAATACCTGATCAGCCCCGCAGTTACCTGCCCCGCCCCGCAGCCTGGAGGCGGGGAAAGGGGAAAGACGCGTTGGGTGAAGGGCGCGCTGCGGTTTTGTGGCTCTCTAGCAACGACGGCGGCCAAGGTGGCGATTTTGCTTATGCCAAAGAGCTGCGCTGGGCTACGATTGAGCTAATCGTTCAGCCCGCCTCTACTTCGGTAGAGAGTGGGCTGGATCTCTATCTGGAAGGTCAGATGATATGGAAGCCATCGATGAGTTGATTGACCCTGCGCAGACCTTCTACGAAGATGCGCGCGCGAATTAGAATGGGCGCTCCCGCTCGTGGGAGCATTGCTATCGCGCGTTTTGAGATGCGCGGACCGCCCCCTCCCCGGACTATGACTACTTGAGTCTGCACCTCGCTTTCTACCTGGCGAGCTGGGGAATGTATCGGGGCTCGTCCTTCCTGCTTCAGAAGGACTACAAGGTGCACGCGCCCATCGTCGAGGAGATCCTGAAGCCCGAATATGACTGCCTGTGTGGGCTCGCGTGCACGGATCTGCGGGAGCCTGAGGTTCAGATGATGCTCACGAACGTGTACGGCTACATCGCCGACTATCTCCGTCCAATGCGCGACCAGGCCGCAGGGCGTGCAGGTCGCGAGCTCAGTGTCACCGGTCCTCATCACGAAAATCCTCATGGGAACGCTCGGGTGTGTGCCCGCGTATGACAGATTCTTCGTCGCGGGCATCAAGAAACACAAGGTGACAACACAGGAATACAGCCTGCGCTCCGTGCTCACGCTCGCGGAGTTCTACGAGGAGCATAACGACCGACTCGAGGAATCGCGGTGAGGCTTCGAGGATGACGGCCTGATCTATCCCCAGATGAAGCTGCTCGATATGGGGTTTTGGCAGATTGGGTTCGAGGCGAGCTCAAAAACTGCCGCGTAGCGGCAGGGTGGTGGACAGAGGTCTGCAAGCGCCGTGAGGGGCTCTGATCGTCTATATCCAACGATGAGCGGGCGGTCCGGATTGTGATCAATGGCTAGGCCTCTACGCGCAACTCACGCATGACGCCTGATCTTCCATACCGGACTTGGGAACGGATAATGTGGAGTAGATATATAAAATGTGACTAAAAGCACGCATCTGCGTTTGACAAGTTTTGTTCCTTGCTTGTTAGCATGAACGCACAACGTAGATCTAGTCGGGTTCGCCCGCCGGGATCGGGAGGGGAATGAACTGGTCGTTCATCCCCTCCTTTTCATTACTGTTTCCTTCAAAGGTGATGTGCGCATGTCTCATTATGGGCTTGACGAACAAATCGATCATCTTCGACACAGTGGCGTTTCTTTTGAGATTATGTCCGAATCTGATGCGCGTCAATTCTTGAAAGAAAATACGTACTATTTTAAGATTAAAGCCTATAGACACAATTATCAGCGTGATGAATATGGCAGATATTCCTGCGACTTTGCGCATCTCGTTGAGCTATCGCGGATTGATATTTCGCTCAGTCGCCTGTGTTTGGACCATTGCCTAGCAATCGAGCATGCGCTGAAGGTATGGTTGAATGCCCGCCTGATGGACGAAAAGGATCCGGGCATGGCTGAACGAATCGTACGTGAAGCTGGGGTTACGGGGTGGGAAGACCAAACTGCTGCATCTTCTAACCCTTATATTGAACGCCTCGTTGAGCATTGTCAGGCCGACCGTTCACTGTGGCACTGGTGGGAGCTAGGAACGTTTGCGTCACAAATTCGTCTCTATAAGGCTTATTGTAAAATTAAAGGTGAAGACGCTGCTCTTGAACATTTGCTATTCATTGTTAGAAAGCTGCGAAATGCAGTTTCTCACGGTTGCTGCCTCTTGTCTGATGTGACTATTGCTGTTCCGACGAAATCTGTGGGATCTCAAGGTGGTGCACCGTTTGATACGCAAGTGCTTCGACAGGGGATGTGGCTGTGTGGGCGAAAGCCTCACTCGAAAGGTGTGCGAAAGAGTTCGCTGGGAAAGAGCTACAGACGACTAATCGTCCACAATTACTCGACGATGCTTTATACATATCTTCGCTTGGTCAATAGTCGTGGAATGTTCAAACACTCCGTCGAGGATGTCCAGAAGCTAAATAAACGCATGGAGGACAATCTTGAGGAGTATTTTGGACGCAAAAAGAATATGTCGATGGAGCAGAATCCGGAAGTGTACCGCACTATCAAGACGCTCATCGAGATTGGGCAGGGTTACTGTGCCCGCGTCGAAGAGCGGACATGTGACGGTCTTGTGACTGAATAGCGGTGTGTAAGAGTCCGCAGGGCTACACGTCGGCTGATATTGCTAGCGGTCTGTTCCTTCCGGAATCTCCAGTGCCGGCAGCGTCGCCAGGAGCTCCTGGGTGCGCAT
>ERZ773013.199-NODE-199-length-38089-cov-6.000920_pt1 | contig 38089 bp, 32 predicted proteins | sample MGYA00511670_ERZ773013 | MGnify/ENA primary metagenome ERZ773013 (study PRJEB29015, sample SAMEA2738120) | human oral metagenome | biome: human oral; feature: human-associated habitat; material: saliva | place: China | collected 2257 ... | reverse complement strand
TCACCTGGGCTGTCAGGACAGCCTGAACCGGCCCCCATTTACTTGACTGTCAGATCACGACCTTATCTTCTCGTGATTGACACCATGTCAGTTATCTAAAATACAGCCCTCATCTTTATCAAAAGACGAAGGTTTCCTCCGCGTTATGCAAAATAGTGGAGACTGAGCACATAGCTTAAGGCAAGTTGAATATCGGATTTACATTCTCCGAAATATCAATCCTGCTGGGAATCCTGCTTTGTGTGCCTAAACGGCTTTGAGATAGCTTGGACGATAAAGATGAGGCCTTCCTTCACCACGTCGAAGAAACTCGGGGATCTGAGCATCTTGTTAGCGTCAAAGTGCTCACGAATTGCCCGCAGGGTCGCTTTGTTGTCCCGTGTCGAGAAGGTATAGTGGCCGTTCTCTTTCGTGAACACCGCCCAGCGGGAAATATGCTTCTTAAAGATGACCGAAGCGGAGATGTAGTCGATCTGATCCCAGGGGATCTGGATAAAGTCCTCCGGGTTACGCTCGTTGTAAAACTCGAGGGCTCTGTCGCCCACCATGATGTCCCCATAGGTCGACAACCCCATCATCGAAGTCGCCTTGCAGGCGTAGTCCACCTCTGAGTTCTGTGATTCTGCCATGCTTACAAACACTTTCATATCGAAAATAAGGCCGCGCCCCGCCTGGGACACGACCTTATTGTACTCAATGTGCCGATCTGATTCGCTTACATGAATCCGAAGAAACGACCGAGAACACCAACGCCGAAGAGGCAGAGGATGATAACGATCGGAGAAACCTTCTTCTTCAGCAACTGGCAGCACAGAAGCGTCAGGCCAACTGCAGCAAGGCCCGGGATCAACTGATCGAGGTTCTGCTGCAGGGTGACGGTTCTAACCGGAGACAGTGCCGTGGATCCGATGGAATCATACATAGTGAGCGCCTGCTTGATGCCTTCAGCTCCGGCAGGAAGCGTATTCCAATCGATGTAGGCGCCTGCGGACTGCGGGATCTGCGCGACGACTGGGGTGAAGTTGATGGTAACCCAACGCTCGACCAGGGCACCGATGATGAACATACCGAGGATGGAAGCACCTTCAGTGATACGACCGAGCATACCGCCCGAGAGATCCTTCGTGATTGAGGTGCCCAGGTTGTAACCGAACTCCTGCGTGTACCAGAGGAACAGCAGGCGAATGACGTTCCAGAGCACGAAGAACAGGATCGGGCCCATGATGGAGCCGGACAGTGCGAGCGATGCACCGAGAGCGCCCAGAATAGGACGAACGGTGTACCAGAAGACTGGGTCACCGACGCCGGCCAGAGGTCCCATCATACCGACCTTAACGCCCTGAATAGCGACATCGTCGATCGGAGCACCGTTAGCGCGCTCCTCCTCCATTGCGAGGGTGACGCCGATGACAGGAGCGGAGAGGTACGGGTGGGTGTTATAAAACTCGAGGTGGCGCTTCAGCGCTGCCTTCTGATCCTCAGGATCCTTGTAGAGCGCTTTGATCGCCGGGATCATTGCGTAGCACCAACCGCCGTTCTGCATACGTTCGTAGTTCCAAGAGCCCTGCAGGTACTGGTGGCGGTTGAATACCTGACGACGGGTCTTAAGCGAAAGCTTAATCTTGTTGGTATCCTTTGCCTGCTGGGTATCAGTTGTTTCTGCCATAGATTTTCACACTCCTTCTTCCCTTAGTAGTTGTCCAGGATGTCACCGAGTGGATCGCCGGAGCCTGCGGCTGCGGAGCCACCCTGCTCCCTGGCATACTGCTTGAGACCCAGGTAGATAAGCGCCAGGGACAGGCCGATGATACCGAGAGCGATCAGGGTCAGCTCAGACAGTGCTGCAAGGACGAAGCCCAGAGCAAAGAACGGCCAGACCTCTTTGGTAGCCATCATGTTGATAACCATGCAGTAGCCGACTGCAGCGACCATGCCGCCGCCGACTGCCATACCACCGGTCAGCCAAGCAGGCATTGCGTCCAATGCTGCGGTGACTGCCTCGGAAGGAATGAAGCACAGGGCAAGTGCCGGGATTGCGATACGAAGGCCCTGCAGGCAGATAGCGAAGATCTGCCAACGGTCGATGCCGTTCATATCGTCGCGCTCCGCACAGGCATCCATTGCGTGGACGATAGCGGTCGCGATCGTACGGACGATCATGGTCAGGAACAGGCCTGCGACGGACAGAGGCACAGCCACGGCAATGGAGGTCGTGATTGCGGTCTGCTGATTGGTACCGCCGTTCAGTGCGATCACCATGATGATTGCGGATGCGACGGATGCGAGTGCAGCATCAGGTGCGACTGCGGCGCCGATGTTTGCCCAGCCAAGGGCGATCATCTGCAGTGAGCCGCCCAGCATAATGCCGGCGTCGAGGTGCCCGGATACGAGGCCGATCAGGGTGCAGGCGATCAGTGGCTGATGGAATTCCCATTCATCCAAGATACCTTCCATGCCTGCAAAGAAGGCCACGATAAAAATAAGTAATATCGTAATAGGCGACATAAAGATCCTCCTTACACCATGTTCTTCTCGGCGAGTAGTTTCCAAATATCTTCGACATGATCAGTCGGAACTTTCTGGCAGTACAGGTGCGTGCCATTGTCCCGAATTGCCTCGAGGGTCTTCACGTCGTTCTCATCACAGGCGATGGCCTCATTGATGACCGTCTTGCCTGCGGAGTGCGCCATAGAACCGATACACACCTCAGGGAACTTCACACCGCCCTTCTCTACCTCGAGCAGATCCTGAGGATTCTCGAAGAGAAGCATTGCCTTGGTGGCACCAAAGCGCGGATCCTTGTCAACCTCAATGAGCTTCTTGGTTGGGATGACATGGACGTGAACTCCTGGAGGCGCTGCCTGAACGATCATCGTCTTTCTGAGCTCATCGTGAGCGACGTTGTCAGAGACGACAATGATGCGGTCCGGGCTGACCTCCTTAGTCCAAGCCGTTGCGACCTGCCCATGGAGCAGACGGGTATCGATACGCACATAGGCGTAGTTGATGTGACCGGTGCCCAGGACGGTGCCTTCAGGGATAGCGCCCCGCGGTGCCACTGCTGCCTGCTTAGGCGCAGCCTTCTCGCTCTTCTTGGGCTCTAAGGACTCAGGCTTAACCTTGATCCCGTCTTTGGACTCTTGGAAGATTTCCTTCATCACGTCGACGGCCGTATCGGCGCCCATGCGGGAACCATACGCACTGACAAGCATCGGCAAATTGAGGCCGGTGATAGCAACCCAATCGTCATGCTTCTCCTCGTCGAGGATGTGGGAAACCTGATTGAACGGTGTGCCGCCCCACAGGTCAACCAAGAACAGGACGTGCTCTTGATCGCTGAAGGTGGCAATGGCATCAAGCAATTTTTTGTGCATGTCATCTGGGCCCATATCGGGAGTCAGAACGACGGCCGCTACATCTTTCTGCGGGCCGAAGATCATCTGTCCCGACTGTTTGATGCCCTCGGCAAATTTGCCATGGCTTGCTAGGATGATTCCAACCATTCAACTTCCTCCTAACTCTTCTTCACGCTGCCGACAGAACCGTAAAACCACAGCGTCTGTCTACATTCATGACAAAACCACCATGCTATTTACATCAAGACATTATAAATCCTTAACATAAAAAACGAACCTGCAAACCTTTGACGGATTCACAAGTTCGTCCATTTAGTCAACAAGGACTCTGTTTTATTAGCTCTTATGTGGGATCTCACAAAAATAGTGCTCAGCAAAATATTTCTGTACGATAAACGTTCGCCTAATATTGGTTGACAAAATTCAAATATCATGTTTTTAATTCATTTTTATTTATTTACTTCATTTTTTTGACGGTCGAGCCAGGTCTGCAGGAAAAGTGACGCTGCAACTGCGTCGACCTTGCCGCGCATTTTCTTCTCGGACAGTCCCTGCTTGTGCAGAATCCGTTTCGCCTCCTGTGAGGACAACCGTTCGTCCTGAAAAGTCAACGGGAGCTGACACACGTCGGCGATCTGGCGCGCCTGCTCCATAATTCGCTGCGCTTGGGGACCATCCTCCCCCGCCATCGTCTTTGGGCGCCCGATGACCAGGATGTCAGGCTCCCAATCCTCGAGGATCCGCCGAAAGCTCTTAGCGTTGCTCAGCACTTCCTGAACAGGCAGAACCGTGAGCGGAGAGGCAAGTGACCCTGTCGTATCGCTCAGGGCCACCCCGATTCTCACTTCTCCGATATCGAGCGCCATCGCCCTCACGCCAAGAACTCCTGTGCCGCCTTCAGGGCGTCATCGATGCCGGAAGCATCCTTACCGCCTGCCTGTGCCATCGCCGGTCTGCCACCTCCACGGCCGTCGACCTTGCCGGCGATCTGCTTGATCACCGCACCGGCATTGAAGCCGTTCTTGACGGCAGTCTCACTACCGGCCGCAAGCAGGCTCACCTTTCCGTTTGCACCGGCACAAGCCACTACGCAGGCGCAGGGTTTGCCACCGAAGGAATCGCGGATCGCATCCCAGGCGGAGCGCAGCTCTCTGCCGCTCAGGTTCCGCAGCTTAGCAAAGACGCACTGGTAGCCGTTGAGGGACACCGCATTCTTGACCACCGCCTCAACCTGATCGGAGGAGCTGCCATACATCAGATCTTCGATGCGGTTCTTTGCATCTCGAAGCTCGCCCTGCAGTGTTTGAACACGCTCCGAAGCCTCTTCCGGACGGCACTTGAGCTCAGAGGTGACCTCATCCAGAGCATCCAGATGCTCGTCGACGTACTCGAGCGCACCTGCGGAGGTAACCGCCTCAATACGACGAACATTGGAACCCACAGAGCTCTCGGAGACAATCTTAAAGAAGCCAAGCTCTGAGGTGTTGCGCGCATGGGTGCCACCGCACAGCTCACGGGAGAACGGCTTGTCTGAGGTGCCGGTTGAAACGACACGGACGACCTTGCCGTACTTCTCACCGAAGAGCGCCACAGCGCCGCAGGCCTTTGCCTCTTCGAGGCCCATCTCTTCGGTCACGATCGGTTCCGCCGCAAAGATCTCCGCATTGACGAGGCCTTCGACGCGCTCGATCTGATCTTTCGTGAGCGGCTCAAAGTGCGCGAAGTCAAAGCGCAGGCGGTTCGGCTCAACGAGGGAGCCGGCCTGGTTCACATGGTCACCCAGGACCTGCTTCAGTGCGGCATCGAGAAGGTGTGTCGCGGTGTGGTTGCGCCGGATCAGCTCACGGCGTCCGTGGTCGACAGCTGCGTCAAGAGTATCCCCAACGCTGAGCGCACCTTCGATGACTTTCGCCACATGAGCGACGATGCCGTGGTGCCCCCTCGTATCGGTGACGCGCAGCTTTGCGGTCATGCCCTGCAGCTCTCCGCTATCACCGACCTGGCCGCCCATCTCGGCGTAAAACGGGGTCTTGTCGAGGACAACCTCAACGTCCTCCCCAGCCTCGACCGACTTGACTTCCTGACCGCCAGCGACGAGCGCCACGACCTTGGCGCCCTTGAGGGTGTCATCCTCGTAGCCGGTAAATTCAGTCTTCTCCAGTTTATCAGAGAGCGCGGTCCAGACATTATTCGCGTGGCCCCAGGCATTGCGGTTTGCACTCTTGCGGGCACGCTCTTTCTGGGCATCCATCGCCTTCTGGAAGGCGCCCATATCGACAACATGGCCCTTCTGCTCAGCGATCTCGCGGGTCAGATCGATCGGGAAGCCATAGGTGTCATGGAGCTTGAAAGCGACCTCACCGGAGAGTTTCTCGTCCTCAGAAAGCTTGTCCAGCTCGTCTTCGAGCATGCTCTGCCCAGCCTCAAGGGTATTGCCAAACCGAGACTCCTCGGCGGAGATGATACCGTCGATCAGGGCTTTGTTCTCGTCGAGCTCCGGGTAGACCCCGCCCATAATACGCTCAACCTCATGGGCGTAGGTGGTCAGGAAACCCTTCTTGATGCCCAGCAGGCGGCCATGGTAGACCGCACGGCGTAGCAGACGGCGCAGCACGTAGCCGCGTCCCTCGTTGGAGGGCAGGATGCCGTCGGCGATCATAAAGGTCACCGCGCGGGAGTGGTCTGCCAAGATACGCAGACTCTTGTCACTTGCCAAGTGTGAGCTCCCCTTGTATTCCACGCCGGAGAGTTTCTCGCCCAGAGCGATGAGCGAACGCATCACGTCGCCCTCGTAGTTTGAGCTCTTGTGCTGCATGATCGCGGCGATACGCTCGAGACCCATACCGGTATCGATGTTGCGGTGCGGCAGGTCGGGCATCGAGCCGTCCGGCTGGCGGTCATACTGCGTGAAGACGAGGTTCCAGAACTCAAGGTAGCGGTCCCCATCATCACCCGGCTTCTCGCCCTCAAACTCCGGGCCCTGATCGAAATAGATCTCAGAGCAGGGGCCGCATGGGCCGGTCGGACCGGCTGCCCAGAAGTTGTCTCCGGCACCCAGGCGGGAGATGTGGTCAGGTGCCACACCCTGCTTTTCCCAGAGCCTGACGGCCTCCTCATCGTCCTTATAGACAGTCATGTAGAGACGGTCCTTAGGGAGTCCCAGGTGCTCCGGCGCGGTGATGAACTCATAGGCCCACGCAATTGCGTCGGCCTTGGTGTAGCCGCCGAAGGAGAAGTTGCCCAGCATCTCAAAGAAAGAGAGATGGCGGGCATCGCCGATGTTGTCGATATCGTTGGTGCGCAGGCACTTCTGGCAGGAGCAGGCACCGATTTCCTTCATCGTCTTGATGCCCTGATAGTATTCCTTGAACTGGTTCATGCCAGCGTTGGCCAGAAGTAGCGAAGGATCATCCGGAATCAGTGAGGATGAAGGGTAGAGCTTGCAGCCCTTGCTCTCAAAAAAGGTGAGGAAATCCTCGCGGATCTCCGACGTTGTCATCGTCTTATAGTCACTCTGTGCCATGACACTCCAAACGTTCATGCTTCTTCCCTCCGCAGGAAGCCAGTCTCTCTCAGCGCATGCCCCGCCTGCGCCGGCGTGTGCCGGTGCACGGAATGCGCATTCACGTTGTCGATCTGTATCAGCCAGGTAGTCTGGAAGAATTTATCGTCGTCCAGCACATCGAAGGAAGGCACAATATTGCCCTCCGGGTCGTGATACGGCGTCCCTTTGAAGATCGCCCCGTCATAGGAGACGGGCTGCTGTCCGGTCCGCGTCTCAACATAATAGACGACTGCAGCCGTTAACGGAATCGCCAGTATCATCCCCACGATACCGCCCAAGGCGTTGTCGACAATGATGCCGACGAGGGAAAGCACCGGATGTACCTTGACCGCCGACTGCATCACCAACGGCGACACCAGGTTATCGGTCACATTCTGCGCAACGACCACAGTGATGAACCAGATTGCAAGCGCGGGCGACTCAAAGAGCGCCAAGGGTACTGCGATGGCGCAGGAAACCAGAGGCCCGATCACCGGCACGAAGTGCGCCAATCCACAGAAGGCCCCGACAAAACCTGCATAGGGATGTCCGAAGAGCGCAAGACCCACGCCGCGGAGCACACGGTCGCCCCCTGAAGTGATGGGCATCGAGCGCGACATTACTGCCAGCATGAGGGATGCGGAATCTCTCTGCTTCTCCCCCACGAGCGTGACCGCCTCCTGCGCTATGGCCGGATAGTCCTTGGCAAACCAATAGACCAGAACCAACCCTAGGGAAAAGGCCACAGTGTTGTTTACAAAGTCGGCAGCGTTATTGAACAAATCCGATGAGATCTTATCCATCGCATTCTCGGATGAGAACAAGCCCGAAATGATCTGATTGAGCGCATCCTCTGCGTGCCCATTGTCGGCAAGCCCTGCCTGCTCAGCGAGATTGGTGCAGTCGGTCTGGACCCTAAAGATATGGCCCGGGATGCTCTGGAGCAAGTGGATCAACTGCTCCAGGAGGGGTGGGATGATCCGCACCCCAACAAGGATAAGGGTGGCAAGAAGGGCCACGAAGACGGCAAAAGCCGCTAAGGCCCGGCCCATCCCCTGGTCCTCAAGCCAGTTGGCGATCGGACTGCACAAGAACCCTATCACCACACCGGACAATGACAGTTCTAAGGCGAGCTCAGTTAAGCCCAACACGCGCACCACAGGGATAAGCGCGACACAGCAGGCAACGGTCGCCCCCGCTGCCATCGCCACCTTGCGGGCGCTTCTATATGTTGAATCCTGATCTGTCACGATCCCCCAAAAGCGTTATTGAAGACCCTCTGATAGTAGCAGGGTCTAGCGCCTATGAGCGCTTCACGCTATTCGGATCTATCTTTTCCTGAATCTTCTTGAGGGTCCGACGCAGCAGACGTGACACCTGGACCTGTGAGATCCCCAGCTTGTGGGCGATCTCTACCTGCGTCAATCCATCGAGGAAGCGCATGCAGATGACCTGCTGCTCACGCGGCGAAAAGTCCTTGATCGCATCCTCGATCACCATACGGTCATCAGAAAACGCAAGATTTTCATCTTCTGAGGCGTAGTGATCAAGCACAGAAGGCGCATCGTCGTCCCCATTGAAGCCACCGGCCTCCAGTGGAATTGAGCTGTAAGCACTGCTTGACTCCATGGCCTCCAAGACCTCGTCGACCGAGACATTGAGGCGCTTGGCAATTTCCTCCACCGAGGGGCTGCGCTGCAGCTCATTGGTGAGCTCGTCAGTTGTTTTGTTCACCTTAGCGGAGAGCTCCTGAAGCCTTCTCGGAACCCTGACGGACCATCCCTTATCGCGAAAGTGACGCTTGATCTCGCCTAAGATCGTCGGCGTCGCATAGGTCGTGAACTCAAGCCCGCGGCTCGGGTCGAAGCGGTCGATCGCTTTGATCAGGCCGATCGTACCGACCTGGATCAGATCGTCAAGCGGTTCTCCGCGGTTCTTAAAGCGTGAGGCCAGAAATCCCACCAGATTGAGGTGGGAGACGATGAGCTGCTGGCGGGCGTCCATGTCGCCCAGATCCTTATAGCGGTGAAACAGCTCACGGGTACGCCGTTTGTCCCATGCAAGTTTCCCGCGTCCGCGTGACTTTGAACGCGCGGCTTTGCGGGCCTCCTTCGCGGTATCCTTCTTCGGCGCGGCCTCTTTCGTTGATGATTCATTTCCTTCTTTAGGCATTTGTAGCCCCAACATGTTTTACGAGGTGCAGAGTGTTGTTTGTTTCATCGATATGGTGTTCATCACAGATCGCGGAGAGCAGCAGATCGGCATACGCCAACGAGTTATCGTCCTCGTCCTGATCGGGCACGCCTACCTTCGTGCTGCCTAGGCTGTAGTCGATTGCGACTTCGCCGTCGGAGAGCGTGAAATACACAGTGACGGTTTCGGGGTTGGTAGCGCAGGTATAGACGAAGCCTTCCTCGGCGGCCATTCTCAGGTCCTCGATATCGTCAACACTGAGCGCACATACGACGCCCAGGTTTGCGGCGAGCATTCTGACTGAGCGTGCGAAGTCCGCCTTGGGCGGCACGCAGATCACGACTGATTCTTCTTGCATGAGATCCTACGCTCCCCTTTTCTCAGTATCGTCAGCATCGCTCTTGGCTGGTTTCTCCTCAGCCTTACTGTCAGCCGATTTCTCCTCAGCCTTGGTTCCGGAGTACACGACGTAACCGTCTGAAGGAGTATCCTCAAGCTTTGACTCAGTCTCCTTTGCAGTACCGTCCTCCAGCTCGCGGGCCTGCGGTGCCGGCTTTCCAGAGATGCGTGAGGCTAAACGTGCGGTGGCGCTTGCCGCCCCTTCGGCGACCTTTGCGACACCTGTGGAGACTGCGCCGGTCACATTGGCTGCGGTGTCGGACACGCTTGAGACATCATCCAGGATGCCGTTCACTTTCTGCAGGCTCTGGTTAGCCTCATCGACAGTCACCTGAGCCTTCCGCAGAATGGGATCGACCTGCTTGACTGACGGCTGCAGATCGTCGACGATGCCGTCAGCCTTCGTGATGATCGGCTTCACTTGGTCGATCGCCTCATTGGCCGAACGCGTCACCTCGTCGATCGACTTGCGCGTCTTTCTGAACATAATAGCGAGCTCAGCGACTGCCCATATAGCGACAGCGATCAGGATCGCAACCAAAACCTGTGTCACACTCATTTGTGCCCTCCGCATTTCAGGAGATAGATACCAACACTACCTCTGCCAGTTTAACCTATTTATCAGGTTTGGTAGAGGGTCCCTCGCTGCGGTCTCGCGCATTCGCTTCGACGATCCAGCTCTCCCAACCCCGGCGGGGACGATAGAAGTCACCCTTCTTGAGCCCATCCGGCAGATACTGTTGGTGTACCCAGCCTGTGGGGTAATCGTGGGGATACTTATACTCCCCATAGTTTTCCGACCCCGGACGGTGCCGATCCCGCAGGTGGTTGGGCACTTCCCGCCGTGGCCCTTCCCTCACTTCGTGCACGGCTGAATAGATCGCCGACACTGCGGCATTCGACTTGGGGGCCAAGGCGTTGTAGAGTGCTGCCTGTGCGAGGTTGATCTGGCACTCCGGATAGCCGATCACCTCCACCGCCCGAAAGGCAGCTGCTGCCACGAGGATCGCATTCGGATCCGCATTCCCGATATCCTCTGAGGCACAGATCATGATACGTCGGGCGATGAATTTAGGGTCCTCCCCTGCGTCGACCATTCGGGCTAGCCAGTAGATCGTGGCATCCGGGTCAGACCCGCGCATTGACTTGATGAAGGCGGAGATAATGTCGTAGTGCATGTCCCCCGCCTTGTCGTAGGCAAGGCCCGGGCGTGGGTTGGCTTCCTTAACCATCTGCTTCGTGATGGTTAAGGGTTCCTGGGTCTCGTCCTTTGCCTTCTCATGCCCCGTCTGGGCGATCTGGGCTGCAAGCTCCAACGTCGTCAGGGCGCTGCGGGCATCCCCGCCCGCCAGGGTCACAATCTCCTTCTTGGTTTCCTCATCCACCTGGTACTTGTGGTCGAGCCCATAGGAGACAGTCAACGCCCGATCAATGATCTGCTCGATGTCTTTGTCCTCCAGCGGATGCAGCTCCACGACCCGTGAGCGTGAGAGCAGCGCAGAGTTCACTTCGAAGTACGGGTTCTCCGTGGTGGCTCCGATCAGGACTACGGTCCTGTCTTCAACGGCATGTAATAAGGCATCCTGCTGGGAGCGGGAGAAACGGTGGATCTCGTCGACAAAGAGGATAGTGCGTCTCTCCTGGGTGAGCCAGCGGCGCTTGGCTTCCTCAATTTCGTGACGCAAGTCTTTGACAGTGCCGCTCACCGCGGAGACCTCCACGAACTCCGCGTGAGTGGTGTGGGCGATAACGTGAGCGAGGCTCGTCTTACCAGTACCCGCAGGCCCGTAGAGTATCACGGAGGTCAACACATCGTGCTCAATCGCCATCCGCAACCACGAACCCTCACCAACGGCCTCCTGCTGTCCGGCATACTCCTCGAGCGTGCGCGGCCGCATGCGGACCGCCAAGGGTAAGCGTTTGAAATTCCTTTCCCGCTCCTGCGCGGAAAACAGTGTGTCCATCTCCACCTTCTCGAAGCCTTACAGATCATGGAAGTAGCTGCGGCGCTGGAAGAGCTCCGTTGTTTCTGGGAAGAGGCGCTCGCAGCTTGCAATAAAGTAGTTGTCGGTCATGGAGCTGATGTAGTCCACGACGGTTTGGTCAAAGTCACGCTGCCAATCGTAGGTCCTCCCATAGAAGGAGAGCTCCCGAGTGAGCGGCTCGATGTGGTGTCTGAAGATCGAGCCACTCGTATCCCCACGCTGCAGCACATCCAGCTCCTGCATATAGAGCTTGTGGAACAGGTCACGGACCTGATCGGAGAAGCGCCCGTCAACCTCACGCCGCATCTCGATCTTCTGAAGGTTCTCCGACTTTGCCCGTGAGAGCTCGTGGAAGCCCTCTTCACTCATGCAGATCTGGGGCTTACCGAAGCTGTTGTTCACGATATCCGCGATAAAGGTCCGTAGCGCCCAGGCATTGTAGGCGCTCCCCAGCCCGTCGTCGAAGGTGTCCTCATCGACCAACCCGACCCGGATCGCGTCCTGTCGATCCTTGCCGACGTAGGCGATAATATCCGAGAGGCGCACGACACACCCCTCTGCCGTCATCGGCCGCAACGTCTTCACGAGCTTCGGCCCTTCGTTCCAGCAGCGTTCGACAATTTCATCGAACTCCTCGAACGAAGTGAGCCCGCTCATCTTGAGCTTCTGTCGCTCGAACTCCCCGTTATGGCAGAGCGCCCCATCGAGGGTCTGCAGGGCAAGGTTGCGTCCATAGAGGACGTCCATGACCCGCACACTCTGGACATTGTGCATGAACCAGCGTCCGGTCCGCTCGTGGTAGATATCGTTCAAGAAGTGCTCACCGGCGTGACCGAAGGGGGTATGTCCGAGGTCGTGGGAAAGCCCGATCGCTTCAATCAGATCCAGGTTGAGGCCCAACGCCCGCCCGATATCGCGAGCGGTGCGCGCAACCAGCTGCACGTGCAGGCCCCGGCGCGTCAGGTCGTCGTTTTCCACAAAAGCAAACACCTGCGTCTTGCCGTTCATCCGGTTGTAAGCCGGCAGATGGATGATCTTCTCGATGTCGTGCAGGAATGCCGGACGCAGCGGCGTCCCTTTGTCCTGTGGGGAATCTACCCGCCGAATGCAGTCCCCGTCACGGGTGGCATACGGGTTCATCTGATGCGTGCGCAGCATCTCGCGCACACCCTCCTCCACCTCAGGAGTCAAGGTCTGTGGTATGTCAGGAGCCAAGCGGTTGATATGATCGCTCATCGATCCTCCCTCACGTCTCAATCTCGCGTGCACAGGTAACACTCCTGTGTCGCAGGGGTAATTTCAAAGCCCAGTTTCGAAAGCAGCCGCAGCGTCGCGGTCGATTCAGGATAGACCGGACACCAGGGCTCGATACCCTTATCGATCAGATGGTTGACCAGGGTCGCCTCGAGCGCAAACGCCCACCCACGGCGCCGGTACGCCGGCATCACTTCAAGAGAGCCGATGCAGCCTTCCTCATGCGTTCCGATGAAGCCGACCAGTTTGTCACAGACAAAGCCCCCAAAGAAGGTGCCCACCTCGTTTTGGGTGTCCAGATCGTCTACCGTGGAGGTATCCATATTGGGATAACGCTTCAGAAGCTCGTCGAGCGTTGCTGCCGGCAGCGTTTCGATGTGGTAGCGCTCCGGGACCGAAATCTTGCGTTTCCCTTTGTAGATCGCCACATGGTAGGGTTGCGCGTGGGTGAGGCCCAGCTCGGTGCTCACCCACTCTTTCATCGCTTCACCCTGTACCGCTAGTGCTCTGCGGTTTGAGAACAGCGCAGCTACATCCTGTCCCTGTTCATGATCCGGAGCATAGAGCATCTGAAGCCCTGAGGAGAACTTCACCAGGCAGGCTCCCTTTTTCACAAAGAGCCACTGGGCACGCTCTATCTTGGTCGCTGCCTTCAGCGGGAACGCGTAATCAGGCACCTGCCGCAGCAGCTTCTTGGCACGTTGGCGCAAGACGGCCTGATCCTCACGCGGCTGCACTACAAGTGCCAATCGCCGCGCGATCTGCGAGAAGCCTTCCGCATTCGGATACCCCTCGGTTCCCTGTTGGATACCGACATGAGGATCCACGAGCTGACGTCCCTCGATGCAGCGTACGCCGAACTCACGGGCAACGCTGTGGTAAATGGACTCAAGCTTCGGGAAGGGACTGCGGGGTGCTACCGGATAGTTCTCATTGCCTGCCGTGTGCGGTACGATCAACAGTGTCTGGGCACCAGGCCAACGTCTCTGCACCACGCCGAAGAACTGTCGCCCATCCTGTCTGAGCCGCTCTGTGGAATAGGCCTCCTTGCGGTATTGTTCTCCTACCGCCACCACAATCATTGCCGGATCGCGCAGGCCTGCGGTATCCAGCAGAAAATCCGACTGGAAGACCTGTCGCGCAATGCTTTGGTTCACGAGATCGAGACGGTTATGCGTCGCATAGGCGACCGGCCAGCCATCCGCTGGCTCTTCACCCCCAAAGCCCTGTGAGGCTTCATCGCCCACCACGAGCAGCAAGTCTTGCTGCTTCAGCGGTTTGAAAAAGGTAGCGGTACCCCAAAGCCTCCGCACCGCACAGCCGCGCAGGCAAGGCAGCCAGAGCCACACCGTGTGGGTCGGCCCGAAACCGGGCAAGCGCTGCCAGGTCGGATGTTTGGGATCGTTATCGATGTACCACTCGACAAACTGCTCGCCCGCCTGTGCCGGAGCGCAGACAAGGCGCTTCCCGTCGACGATGCAGCTGATTCCGTCGGGTGGTTGTGGGCTCTCCCCATCAGTCTCACGCAACATTGTCCGAGTCGCTAAAGGCTCCTCGTCGAAGCGCACCTCGAGTCCGATACGGGTCGCATCGGTTGTAAAGGCTAGAGCGATCCCACAGGTACACTGTGCCACCTGCCGGTAGAATCCCGGGTGCCAGGCGCCCACACTTCCCAGTGAGCGGTATTGCCGATCGCTCATACGCCAGGGACGGACATAGCCCTGTGTTTCCTGCTCTGTCCACAGCGTACCTTTGAGAAAGTTTTCTGCGTCAACCGACAAAAGTAATGGGCGGGCCTCTGCGTCGTTCAACATCTCTTCAAGGCTCATCGCTCATCTCCTTTTCCGCACGTAGACGTTGTGAAACTCCTCTGCCTGATTGCTCTATAGTACCGTGTCTGCCTCTGCAGCTGAGCGAACCGGCCGATATGCCGCAATAAGATCATCGAGCCGGTAGCGCGCATTGGCGGGACTGGTAGAAGGAAGCGCAACCGCTTTCATACCACAGCTCCTCTCAAGGTACCGATGGTAGAGACGCTGTGCGGCTCCGCCAGTCGTGAAGATCGTAGTGATTGGTGCCTGCTTCAGCAGCGCTGCGACATCGTTGGGTTCAACATCCTTGATGCTTGCATCTGAGGCCCCATGGATTTGGCAGGAATGGATCACATCCCAGAGCGCTACGTGATGGGTATAGCAGAAGGCAATTTTTGCGTCATTGTCAGTAGGTAATGGTTCATTCCACAGTGCCGCCAATACCGCCCAAAACCGATTGCGAAGATTGCCGTAATACATCTTCTGTTCGCGAGATCTCGGTGAGGGAAGGCTTCCTAGGATCAGGATACGCGAGTCAGTGTCGACAATGGGATCAAGCGGATGGATGACCCGCTCAGTCTTCTTCAAGTACATTCTCATAGACCTCGTGCTTGTCGTCCAAGCGCAGCATCAGGAGCCTGCCATGATCAGGAACGGATCCTGCCCCGCAGTCGATGACCCACCGGTCTGCCACCATACCGGTTTCAGGGGTAGCACCAAGCGAAAGCATCTGGCAGCGCTGATCCTCATTGAGCGCCTCACGGTCACAGACATCCGCCAGGGTCTCCGCCAAGACCGTCGGGGTGTGGCCTGCGACGATAATAGGGCCCTTCCCCTCTTTGTCCACCAAACCGGTCGGACGGTCGAGGTAGCCCTCACGAACCCACACAAGTTCTTCCTGATCCTGTTGCATCATAGCCAGCTGCAGGTTGTCACGCGCATTTTCCGGCAGCAGATCGGAGTAGATACCGGCGTGTACCAAGACATACTGCTGGTCCCCGATCTTGGTGAGCGCAAACCGCGGGAGGTTCTCAACCCATTCAAGGAGCTCAGCCCTCTCATCTTGCGGGAGCTTCGCCAGATCCTTTGCGGTCGTCAGCCCCCCATTGATCGCCCAGTTGAGCGTCGAGGTAGGATTGCGCGGATGCTGGAAGAAATCGAGCATCAGCATTTCGTGGTTGCCCACGAGCACGGTCGCATTGGAAAATGAGCGGCACAGCCGCATGACGCCAGCCGGATCCGGTCCACGGTCGACCATGTCACCTAACACAAAGATCTTATCTTCCTCAGCGGGCGAAACCTTATCAAGAAGCCGATCGAAGGTTTTCAGGCGTCCGTGGATATCAGAAACAACGTATGTTGCCATCGGTGCCTTTCCCTCCTTCTCGTGTCGGTATCTTAATTACTATGCCCTTCCCTCAGGAAAATATATCCGCACCCTGTCAGCGGTGAGAAATTGTATTTCAGCGTCTGCAGAGCGCAGTATTTAGGAGATCTGTTTGTCCAGATCCTTCAGGGCCTCAGGAACCTCAGACAGGTCCCAGCCGAAGGCCACGGCCACGGCACGGGCCTGGCGGATACGGGTATCCGCCAGGCCCGTATCCCCACGGCGCTCATAGAGACTCGAAAGCTTGTTCAGAGCATAAGCCGCATAGCCTGCCACCGTGTCCCCGATCCCAGACAGATTCATCATCGTCACCAATGATTCCGGGGTGAGCATCAGGGCGGTGTCCGGGTCAAGCTGTAGCAGGTCTCCGATGGCTTGCTCCACCTGCTTGATCGATCTCATGTCCTGGTGTTGGTAGGCGTGGATCATCGCATCGGAAATCGCTTGCACAAACTGGGTAACCAGCATCAAGATATAGTCGTGCTGAAGCATTGTGTCTCCCCTAAGAGTCGCTCGGTGGGACGAGTCCCAGGTGATCAAAGGCGGCACGGGTCGCTTTTCTGCCCTGGGGTGTCCGAATCATCAAACCACACTGTAGCAAATATGGCTCATAGACATCCTCGATAGTCTCCGGATCTTCGCTGACCGCGCTCGCAATCGTGGTGAGGCCCACCGGACGGCCCCTAAAGGTCTGGGTCAGAGCCTTCAGGATCTTCACGTCCATCCAGTCAAGCCCCAGCTCATCGATCTCAAAGAAGGAGAGCGCTCTCTGCGCGACGTCGACCGTAATCACGCCGGTCGATTTCACCTCAGCGTAATCCCTCACGCGCTTGAGCAGGCGGTTTGCCAGACGCGGCGTACCGCGGCTGCGTGAGGCGATCTCCGCAGCGGCTTGGTCGTCACATTCAACACCCAGAATAGAGGCGGAGCGTTTGACGATCTGCGTGAGCTCCGGAATCGTGTAGTAATCGAGCCGGTAGGAGATACCGAAGCGGTCACGCAATGGGCCGGTCAGCAGGCCGGTACGCGTCGTTGCGCCTACCAGCGTGAATTTGGGAATATCGAGACGGATGGAGCGGGCAGCCGGGCCCTTGCCGATTACAATATCCAGGAAGAAGTCCTCCATCGCAGGATAGAGCACCTCTTCCACTTGGTGGTTGAGCCGGTGGATCTCATCGACGAAGAGGATGTCACCCTCTTCCAGATTCGTGAGGACGGCTGCCAGATCGCCGGTGCGCTCAATCGCGGGTCCGCTCGTCGTGTGGATCTTGGCACCCATCTCGTTAGCCAAGACGTTGGCCAGGGTGGTTTTGCCCAGTCCCGGAGGACCGGAGAAGATCACATGGTCCAAAGGTTCACCGCGCTTCTTCGCAGCGGCAATCAGCACGCGCAAGTTGTCACAGACGCGTTCCTGCCCGATATAGTCATCAAGGGCCTTCGGCCTCAAGGTACGGTCGACGTCGAGGTCATCCTCAGTGAGCTCACCGCCCACTTCACGCGCACGTTTGGCGTAATCCGCCTCAGGGTTGTCACTAAAAAGATCGTCTTCAGGTGCTTGCCACATTTAGATATGTCCTCCCAATCTCTTTAGCGCATAGGAAAGGGCATCTTTGGCGGACGCCTCTCCGTTCGTATCGTATCCATTGAGCACAAGCTCGATTTCCCGTGAGGTGAACCCCATAGACAAAAGTGCCTGTTTCACCTCGTCCATCACCGCGGCAGTGCTGCCCTGGGTGGGCTGTTCGGCATCGGAGCCTGAGCCATGGAGCTGTTTACCCAGGTGGCTCAACTCCGCATCCTTCGCAAAGACGCCCTGCAGCTCGAGCACCATGCGCTGTGCGGTCTTGCTGCCGACCCCTGGCACCCGCGACATCCGCTTGGTGTCCTCATCCGCCACAATCGTGGCGAGCGCCTCCGGGGTATAGGTGGAGAGTACCGAGAGTGCAACCTTCGGCCCCACCTTGGGGATCATGATCAGGTGATCAAAGAGCGCCCGCTCCTCAGTCGTCGCAAAGCCGTATAGCCGAAGCGAATCCTGTCCCGTAATCAGGCGGGTGTAGACGGTGACGCCGGCTTCCCCCACCTGCGGGAGCTCGGCAGCGGTATTCGAGGAGACCCCGAGCTCATAGCCGACGCCCCCGACGTCAAGCACGATATGGGTCGATGTACCCTCTATCAAGGTTCCTGTGAGCTGTACGATCATCGTATATACCGCTCTCTCTCTTCATCTTCTCAAGGCGCGCTGCCGTCGCAGGCGCGGTCTCGCTCGCCTTCTGCTTGCGCCGCCACTCTTCCTGTGCAAGCTCCGCTGCCCGCACCGCCGCTGCGGTCTTGCGATTGCCGTTCGCGTAGCGGGAACTGTTCTGGGTGCGCCTCAGGTTCGCATGGCAGATCGCTGCCGCAAGCGCATCGGCACAGTGGTCCGGGTGCGGGTCATGGTCCATGTGCAGAATATTCCTCACCATGAATATCACCTGGTGCTTATCTGCGGAGCCGGTCCCCACGACCGCCTGCTTGATCTGCATCGGGGTGTACTCCCCGACCTTCAGGTTCTTCTCCGCTGCGGCAACGAGCGCCGCTCCACGGGAGTGCGCGGTGACGATCGCGGAGCGAGAATTCTCACCGAAGAAGATCTTCTCGATCGAGAGCTCCGATGGCTCAAACTGGATGATCACATCGTTGAGGTCCTGATAGATTTTGCCGAGGCGCTCGACCAAGGGCGTATCCGCCTTCGTTATGATGCAGCCATAGGCCCGTGCGTGGTACTCTGATCCCCGCGTCTCAATGATGCCCCAGCCGGTGTGCGCCAGGCCGGGATCGATTCCGATGATGACCATAGATCCCCCGAACAATCGTTCTAGGTTACCCATACTAGCACACACCGGATCTGACAACTAATTTTCAGAGAAGGGATTCTCCCAACCGGAGAGCCCGGTGCGGAAATTGAGTCCGTTGCCCAGATCGATATTTACGCCGTTGTCATTCCCGTTGTCCTGATCTTCCCTCTCGTCGTCCTGGCGCTCGGACATGTCACGGATCATATCGAGGGCATCCTGGAAGGCCTTCATCTCGTTGAGTGGTCTCTGTCTGCCGGAGTCATCCTCATTGATCGCGTCGATAACCTTCTTCAACAGGGACTGGATATCGAGTGTACCCTGGTTCTTACGGGCGTGGTCGTGCCAGGCGACCCCCAGCGAGCTCGCATAGTCGCGCAGCATCCGGTCAGACAGCGCAAAGGTCGGCGGCACCGTGAAGTGCGCCATCGTTGCCTGATCAAGCAGGTCGAGGACTCCTCGCACCACGGAGGGATCCTCAAAGTAGGAGGAGATCTCCTCGAAGTCCATACCCAATTCAACCCGCATAAGCAGGATCGAGTCAAATTGCTCCAGCCGCTCCCGGTCATTCGCCCCGAGTGACTCGAACCCATCGAGCCATGGACAGTCATAGCGCCCAAAGCACGCCTGCGGGATCACCGGGGACATCTCGTTTCTGGTCTGAGCGAGGTTGAGCACCTCATTCATAAAGAGATCACCGAAGGGGGCCCACAGGTAGGGGTAACGCAGCGTCGAGCCTTTGCCGAGTGCCAGCGAGGTCTTATCGTCAGCCAGCAGGATCAGGGAGTCATTCTCACGCGCCAACTCCGCCAGAAACGCCTCCTGCACTGACTGCAGGAGCTCGTCGGTGTAGCGTGCCCAAGCATGGGGCTGCGGAATCGGCAGTCTGAAGTCGGGAGTCCGGGCATCCACCCGCAGATTTGTGATCACCGATTTAGTCTCAGGGTCATCGCTGCAGACCAGTGCCCGCACGTTGAGGGGCCCGACCGCGTCCACCGCCAGACACACCAGCAGAAGCGAGGCCAAAGAGCCATCCACACGCACGGCGACGGTCTCAAAGCCCTGCTGACGTACCAGGTCAGTGGTCCCCGTGACGAGCGCATCGTAGAGCATCGGCTCAACCGGAGCCCCGATCTCCCAGGTCAGGTGGGACGGCAACGACTCTGTCTGCGCGGTCTCACCGGTGACGAGCGCCTCCTCTAAGAAGGGACCGATGCTGATCACGGTCTGGTGTGGAGCGATGATGAACGAGGAGCCCGGGAAGATATCCTCCCCATAGCCGCCCACGCCGGAGGCACAGACCATGGGGTACCCAAGGGTATCCACCTCCTCAAAGTAATCATTTGCGCCGAGACCTACCGCGAGCTGCGCGTTGGCATCCGAATAGATAAAGCTGTCAAACGGGATAAAGATGAGCATGTCGAGTTTCTCATCGGTATCCAGATGCTGATCCATCTCATCGACAGTGAAGACAACCCCGCAGCGCGCACCGTCGACCGTAAAGATCGCGACCCCGTTATCCGAGAGATAGTAGTCATCCTCACTGTCGCTGTCTTTGTCCTCGGTCAGCTGCTGCATGGCACGCGCCAGGCAGGCTGAGCGGATCGGGGTCAGATCTCCGTAGTGTACCAGCACTGCGTCGGTGATCAGGCTGCTCTCAGTCTGATAGCTGAGCGGCACCAAAGCGGCGATCTCTAAGTGCTTGATCTGTTGGGAGAAATCGTAAAGTGCGTGCACCGCATCGTCCAGGAAGTGCTCCGAGACTGCTTCATCGAAGAACTGTGACTGTGAGCCGGTCAGAGTCGCATAGGGGTAGACGATCAGCTTGCTGCCCTGTGCGCAAGCCTGCTTTGCATAGCGGACCATCTTGCCGACCGTATCCTCAAAATCCCCCACCACCGTGGCAATCTGCGCGATTGATACTTTCATCCTGCTCCACTTCACAAAAAGAGCGAGACCCGCTTTGCATTTGGTCGAGTCTCGCGTACATACTACTTGCTGTGGTTGTCAGACAACGTTACAGTTCGGCTTTCCAGAGTCCGTGCAAATTGCAATAAGCATAAACGGTCGCGCCGCTGTCTGCAACATGCTCAAAGACCGCCTTCGGCTCTTCGCCCGGATGGAGGAACCGAACATCGAGGCGTCCGCGCTGTGAGAGCGCGATCCACATGATGTGGTGCTTCTCCTCCATCGGATGGAGAGTGCTGCCGACCTGAACCTCGACGGTGTCACCCTTGCGGGTGCAGATCGGAACATGCTTCTCCTGTGCCGCGTCGGTACTGTTGGCTTTAAGCTCAACCATCGGCTTGCCGCAGCACTGCGGGGTGCAGCTTCCGCGATGCAGCAGCGCTACCAGGTTACCGCAGTCCTTACACAGATAAAATGTTGTCTCACTCATAATCCATACCTCTCTCTCAAACGGGTTTTCTCCGTCCAATATTTTCTGTACCCGTTTGAAGTGTCTCCGTATCAATCAAAACTAAGTTTTATTAGTTAGGCTACAACGACTTTCCCGTGCTTACCCACGACGTCGCTGACTTCCGCGATCAACACCATGTTGTGTGCGTCGACTTTAGTCGGCAGCTCGAAGCAGGTCAGGTCGCCTGAGTTGGCTCCCTCAATCCTAAGCTCGACGTAGTCGAGGCCGGGATAGCGGTTGAAAACGGAACCCAGTTGCTCCATGTGCCCTGCGCTGAGCATATCAGAGGCAAGATTGACCTCCAGCACTTTCGGCGTATTGGTCTCACTGTTGAGGATCAGAGGCTCCACGCTCTCCGCGATGATCTGGTCGCCGCGATCGGAGCGCTCAAGCTTACCCCGAACCTTCAGAAAGACATCGCCGATAGTCTCACCGGTCTGCTCGTCGATCTCGCCACACAGCGCAGCCTGACACGTTTCATAGAGCTTCGGGAATACCACGACAGTGGTCTCCCCTTCCATGTCCGCAAGCTGCACGATTGCCATTGCCTTGCCGGTCTTGGTGGTCTTCTTATCGATCCCGCTCATCATGCCCGCCAGCCGGACCACTTTGCCGTCCGGGATAACGTGTCGGGCGACGGTCGCGCCGCTCACCGGATCGACGGCATCCTCGGTCGCTGAGATATCGGAGATCTTGTAGTCCCGAGCCTTGGAGAGCGCGTATTCATACGGACGCAGTGGGTGGTCGGAGACGTAGATGCCAAGCACCTCATGCTCCTGGGCGAGCTTGGTACGCCGATCCCACTCGATACCGTCCGGTGCGGGGATCTTATCCTCAAAGCCGGAATCCGAGACGTCACCCAAGAGGTCGAAGAAGGAGACTTGCCCCTGGGCACGGTCCCTCTGGCGCTTGGCAGCGGACTCGATAATGTTGCGCGCATTGTTCTTGTCCACGAAGTGCATCATCTGTTTTCTCGTGTAGCCCGTGAAATCGAAGGCCCCGCTCTTGATCAGCGCCTCGACGACGCGGCGGTTCGCCTGTGAGGCGTCCACGCGGTCCACGAAGTCGTGGACCGTCTTGAAGGGACCGCTCTTTGTACGTTCAGCCATGATGGTCTCGCCCACCGACTCGCCCACGCCGCGGATGCCCGCGAAGCCGAAGCGGATACCGTCCTTGGTGGCGGTGAAGTCACGGCCGGACTCGTTGATATCCGGAGGTAGGATGTTGATGCCCTCGTGGCGACAGGCGGAGACATAGTGCACGATCTTATCGGTCTTCCCCATGTAGGAGGAGAGGACGGAGGCCATGTACTCCTTCGGGAAGTGGGCCTTGAGCCAGGCGGTCTGCATAACGAGAATGGCGTAACCGGCGGAGTGCGACTTGTTGAAGGCGTAGGAGGCGAACTCCAAGACATCGTCCCAGATCTTCTGGGCAATCTCCTTCTTGTAGCCGTTCTTGACCGCGCCGTTCATCCAGTGGTCGTATATGGTCTCATCGGCGCCTGTGGCTTCCCAGTGGAAGACCTGGCTCGTGAGCATCTTGATCTTTTTCTTAGCCACCGGCTTACGGATACGGCTATCTGACTCGCCCGGGGTAAAGCCGCACATCTTCATCGAGATCTGCATGACCTGTTCCTGGTAGACCATGGTTCCGTAAGTCTCTTCCAGGATGTCTTTGAGGCGGTCATCGTAGTAGACAACCGGCTCTTCGCCGTGCATACGCTTGATGTAGCTCGTGACCATACCGGCGCCTAGAGGACCCGGACGGTAGAGGGCGATCAGTGCGACGATGTGCTTGTATTCGGTCGGCTGCATCTGCTTGATCGTGGCGGTCATGCCCGCGGACTCGACCTGGAAGACGCCGGCGGTCTTGCCTTCACTTAAGAGCCTATAGATCGCAGGGTCCGTAAAGTCGACTTTGTCCATATCGATATCGACACAGGTGGCACCTGGTTTAATGGTCTTTTTCACCTGCTCAGGCATCCGCGCGATATCGGAGGCGTTCGGATAGCTGCACTTGATATTCTGTAGGGCTTTGTTGATAACGGTGAGGGTTCTCAAGCCCAGGAAGTCCATCTTCAGCAGGCCCATGTCTGCGACCGAATGGCCTTCGTACTGGGTGATCGTGACGTTGCCCTTGGTATCCAGCTTGGTAGGCACATGGTCGGTGACCGGGGTCGGAGCGATCAGGGTTGCGCAAGCGTGCACACCCTCGCCACGAGTCAGGCCCTCGATGGACATGGCAGCGTCGATAATGGACTTGGCGTCCGCATCCTTGTTGTAGGCTTCCTCAAAGTCCGGAGAGTACTGGTCCGGCCTATCCGGATTCTTGTGCAGCGCATTCTTGAGCTTCAGACTCGCGTCGTTGGAGAGCATCTTTGAGAGCCGCTGTCCCACGTAGACCGGGAAGCCCAATACACGGGCCGCATCGTTGATAGCCTGCTTCGCCTTGATGGTGGAGTAGGTGATGACCTTACAGACGCGGTCCTCGCCGTAGACGTCACGCACGTGCTGCAGGACATCCTGCAGGTGCTCATCGTCGAAGTCCATATCGATATCGGGCATCTCGGTACGCTGCGGGGATAGGAACCGCTCGAACATCAGACCGTTCTCCAACGGATCGAAGTTCGTGATGTTCATCGCGTAGGCGACGATAGCGCCGGCGGCAGAGCCACGGCCTGGCCCGACACCGATCCCATGGTCCTTGGCCCACTGGACATAGTCCTGAACGATCAGGAAGTAGTTCGCAAAGCCTTTGTCGATAATGATGCCGGCTTCGTGCTCGTAGCGGTCCTCGACGTTGATGCCATTGATCGTGACGTGCTTCCAGTCTTTGCCGTAACGGCGTGCCAGACCCTTCTCGCACTCCGCACGGAAGCGCTGCTCGGCGGTCTCCCCTGGCTTCAGGCCTGGGAACTGCGGCAGGTACATGTGCGTCCAGTCGAGCTCATAGTTGCACTTGTCGGCAACCTCGAGCGTATTGTCGCAGGCCTGCGGTACCCAATCGAAGAGCTTACGCATCTCCTCTTCACTCTTGAGGTAGAACTCAGCGCCCTCCATCCGCATGCGGGAGGAGTCGTTGATCGTGGTGTTCTTCCCAATGCAGGAGAGGATGTCCTGAGTGGAGGCATCCTCACGTGTCAGGTAGTGGATATCGTTGGTGGCAACGACTTTGATATCGAGCTCATGAGCGAGCTTCACCAAGCGCTCGTCGAGGCTACGGTCGTTCCAGCCGCGAGAGAACTTGAGCCCGTGGTCCTGGATCTCGATGTAGAAGTCCTCACCGAAGAGGTCCTTGAACTTCTTGGTCCATTCCCGGGCTTCGTCGAACTCGCCGGCCATAATCATCTGCGGGATGATGCCTTGCACGCAGGCGGAGAGGCAGATCAGCCCCTCGTGGTACTGCTCGAGCATCGCGAAGGTGATACGGGGCTTGTAGTACATCATCTCGTGCCCCGCCGCTTTCGACATGCACTTAATCAGGTTCTTGTAGCCGGTCTCGTTCTTCGCCAGAAGGATCAGGTGATAGCGGACCTGCTTGGTGCCGTGCGGAATGCAGTTGTCCTGAATAAAGTAGGCCTCACAGCCGAAGATCGGCTTGATCAGTTCACGCGGCTTCTTCGCTTTGACCGCGTCCACATTATGGCCTGAGGATTCCCACAGCTGGTTGTCCCGCTCCCACTGGGCGTGCACCGCATGGAAGTAGTCCGCATCCGGGGCATCAGGTTTGGGCTCTTCCAGGTCCCAACCTTTGCTGAAGCATTCGATGTCGTGGCGCCACTGCTTCATATTCTCCTGGACGTCGTTGTACTTGCGGCACTCCAGGTCCAGATTGGGGATACCGAACATGTAGCCGTGGTCCGTTAAGGCCACCGCCGGCATATGAAACTCAACAGCTCTCTTTACCATATCAGGAATACGGCAAGCGCCGTCGAGCAGCGAAAAGTCAGAGTGATTGTGAAGATGAACAAAGCTCATGGATGAAAACTCCTGTGCTTATATCAGACAGTTTGTTACTGAGCAGTCTAGCATAGCAGATTACAAGCGAACAAGTGTACTACCACGCATAGGGCGCATTCTTCTGATCGAAATCATACGCCACCACGAGCGGCTCGCCCGCCTCATCGGGATCCTCGCGCTCAACACACACAAACCGTGCGCGAACGCGCTCAAAGCCTATATCCATCAGTACCCGCGCGTACAGGTCTGCCTGCAGGCTGTGGTTCTCCCGGATCCGATCGATATCCAGCTTGGTGTCACCGGTTTTGTAGTCGACCAGCAGCACTTCATGCTTATCGTCGTAGGCGACCACATCAAAGGCGCCGGTCGCATAGGATCCCAATTCAGAGTGAGCCTTGCTGAAGAACGGAAGCTCTGCCTGCAAGTTCTGATACTGAAGCACTTCCTTGCGGATAGAGGACCTAAACCACCGCTTGAGGGCCGCCTCAACGCGTTTCCGAGCGCGCTCACCCAGTCCCCAGTAGTCTTCCACCTCGCGGATGTGCTCGTCAGTCGGATAGTACCCTGACTCCACGATGGTCTGCGCCAGCAGGTGGAAGGCCGAGCCGATATTGGTGGCCCTGTCGGGATCTGCAGTCTCATCCTGCGACTCCTGCACGGCCTGCCAACCTACCGGGACCGCGCTCTTCATGTGATACGGCTGGTGCACCATGTGCGCCATCTTCTCATGAGCCGCAGAGAAGCTGAAGACATCGAAGCGGTTCTTCTCCATCTCAACCTGTGCCGTCAGGGGATCCGGCTCGATCGCAAAGAGGTCAAAGCTAGTCGGCATTTGCTCAGCGGTATCTTCAGAAGAGCCGTGCAGCAGCCGTACAACATCTGCAGAATCCTGTAGTGGCTGTCCCTCAAGCTCCGGGAGCAGCCCACCGGTGTCCAGTGACGATGTCTTTCCCTTACCTTTCGTTTCAATATAGGTGTGAACCACTGCTGGCATCGATCCACCAAAATTGAGCTCACTGGTCCCTGCCTGCGGGACTGCACCACCGAAGAGCGCTCCCATCACCCTACCGGTCAGATCAGGACTGAGCGAAGGACTGTTCTTGGTTGTATAGCCGTCAATATCAAAGATCAGGGCATCCTCGGCACGCGTGAGGGCTACATAGAGCAGCCGCGTCGCTTCTTCGGCATCAGCCTGCTTCTCGCTATCGCGCAGATAGGGATACCACTCCCCCAACGTCTGTGGATTGCCGGGAATCTCTTTGAGCTTATCAAGCACCTTCTGGTCAATTTTATCAGCCCGAATGATCAGGGCCTCGGTGCCCTCGCTGCTCTGTGCATGCCCATGGAGGATCTGGTCTACTCTCGAAGTTCCATCCCATCCTGCTACGGCAACGACTTGGAACTCCAGCCCTTTGGATGCGTGAACAGTCATAACCTGTACAGCATTGGATCCGATACCGTTCAATCGGGACGGAGAGATCTTAGAGACCCTGAGCCACGTGTCAAATTCAGAAGCTGCACGTGCGGGACCAAGCCCCATCTCTTCGGTGAGGTCACGGATGTAGTCGATGGAGGTTAACACGTTTGCCTCTTTGCTCTGTCCGGTTACCCCTTCTTCCTCCAACCGATTGAGCCAGCCGGAAGCTACCACGACTTCTCGGCACACCTCAGCCACCGGCTTTCTGCGCATCTCAGAGCGGGCTTCCATGAGAATATTGTGTGCCCGCACGAGCCGGGGCGAGACCGAAGCGTCCTCTCTGAACTCCATGGTCTCCAGGCCGCATTCAATCGCCCGTTTGATCGGATTGCCGGTATTCACATGGGTCCCGGTACCGAGACTAACGAAGTCATCGGCACCCAACCCAAACATCTGGGAGGCTAGTACGGGGAAGAGCCCCGTTTCACTGTCGTGATCGTTTGCAAGATAGTGCAGCAGCGCGCCCATAGTCTGCGCCTCTATCGTCGTGGTGAAACCAGATCCACCACTCACCACACACTCAAGTCCCACATCCCGGATCGCTTGGACATATTGGTCGGCGTTTGTCATAGCCCTCAGCAAGAGCGCCATGTTGCCCGCAGACACCCCGGCATCGGCATACTTCTTGAATTGGGCTGCAATTCCCTGAGCTGCGACGGCTCCCTGAATTTTGGAGACGTTTTTCTGTCCACAGGTGAGTTCGATATCAATGCGGGGCAACGAGTCCGGGAAATCGCTGCTGTGGGCAGGATTGGCTTTCAGGCGCATAAAGTCCTTGAGGACTCCCCGATCTCCCCCACAGACCTTGTCAACAAAAGACAGAATGTCCGCATGGCTGCGGTAGTTCATATCAAGCTGCACTCTATTGTCTTCGGGCAACCCCGCTCCACGGCTCCGGAAGACTCCGACATCGGCTCCACGGAACCGATAGATCGACTGCTGCGCATCACCGACAGTTGTGAGGTGCTCCACATCGGTTCCACTCAGATAGCTGATGAGCTTTAACTGCTGCGCGTCGGTATCCTGGAACTCGTCGATCATCACCAGCTTGAAGCGTCCCCGATAGTCTGCCTGTACCTCAGGGGAGGTCTCGAGTGCCTGCAGTGCCTGTGCGATCAGATCGTCGTCGTCGAGCAGCGAACCATCGCGCTTCAAGTTCTGATAGTACGCTGTTGTCTTCTGCGCGAGTTCGATGATCTCCTCCATGCCAGGGCGAAATCCGCCAAGCAGGATGTCGATCTTCAACAGAGCGAACTCTTCCTCGAGGGGAGCTTTATATTCCTTGAGGCCACCTCTTGAACTCCGAGGCATGCTTACCTGATTGAGCGTATCGAGGGCTGCCTGGGGCGTACGTTTGCCCGGAGCAAGCGCAAGGAACTCTTGGAGCGCCTCACAGGAAGCTTCCACCTTAGGTCTATCTTTTGCCGATAGGGGATACGTCCGCACCCCGTCGTAGTGATTCGCAAAGCTCTCCGTCGCACTTGCGATATCTCCACTCTTAGGAACCCAGAGGCTTTTGTAGCCTCCCGGGGTCTGGGCCACGATCGCCATGACCTTAGACACTGAATTGAGGATCGATACCTCGTTGCTGCCCACCCCTTCCAGAGAACCAAAATTCATGCGTTCAAAGAGCAGCTGTTCCTGAGGTGTTTTATTCTGCTTCTTTTGGACGCCACCGACAACGTGCTGTAAGGCATTGCCTCTCAGCTCATTCACTTCATTTTCTGAGGCGATAGAGAACTCCGGATCGATGTTCAGATCGAGGGCATGTCTCTTAAGAATACGGGAGCACATCCCATGGATCGTGGAAATCCAGGCGCTGTCGACGTTGAGCGCCTGCTCCCTCAGGCCACACTGGCGCAACGTGGGACGAACGCGCTCTCTAATTTCACGCGCGGCCGCATTGGTGAAGGTAATCACCAGGATCTGAGAGATATCGTCCAGAAAGGGCTTTCCATCTGTACCGGAGCCCGGTGATAGAGCCCAGGCGATCCGCTGCGTCAGCGTAAAAGTCTTGCCGGAGCCTGCGCCCGCTGCGACGAAGAGAGGCTTATCGAGCGTCTGTACGATGGCTCGCTGATTGTCGTTTAATCCTGACAGGTCAAGGGTGCTCATGGTTGTCTCTTCTCACAGTTCAAAACCGGACAAAATTTACAGGCGTCTTTGTCACGCGGATTCGCTTCAATATTGCCGTCCAACAGCTCTTCAATCTTCTCCGCAATCAGGTCCTCCGTCGTGTCGAGCAGGGCATTGAAGCCGCTCTCCTCAGAGGAGGTACCGGTGAAGTCAAGGGGCACCGCAATGCGGTTCAGTGAGCGTGAGCTGAGCTGATGGTCACCGTAGACAATGTCGGCCATATGCTCGCTCACTGCGCCTGACAGCCCATGATCTCTCCTTGTGCACAGATACACGCCACCGCAGACCTTAAGGCCGGTAAGCCTGCGGAGGATCTGCGCATATGCAAGCGTCTGGATATGCTTGGGTAGCACAAAAGGTTGGTCCTCTTCCCCTTCCGGTTCTAGCTCCACTTTTTTGCTCCCGTTTTTCTTCGTCTGCTGCGGAGGGAAAACTGCGTAGTCGCTAAAGAAGCTATTCGCGGAACGATGCTTGTAATCGATCACAAGCGCCTGCTTGTGGGCATTGACGTCGATACGGTCAATGGTGCCTACCATGTAGACGCCAGCATATTCAACCGGCTCCTCTTTGCCGAAATTCCACTCAAAGAATCGTGGCTCAAACCCATCAAAGAGTTCGCCTTGATACTTCAGGGCAGAGAGCAGATCCTGCCGCAATGCCATCAGCTTTCCCTGATCCTCCTCGGTATGGGGTACAAAGGCCTGTGGACGGCTATTCTTCCCCTTCACTATATATTGGTGCGATAGGTGCTCATCGAACTCCTCATTCAAAAGCTTCTGAGCGACCTCTAAGCTCTTCGGATCCGATACCCGAGATCCTGCTACCTCAGTCCACGGCTCACGTTTGAGATCCTCTTCGGAGATGCCACCTCCCACAAGCGCCTGTGTGAGCATTCGCTCGCCAGTCACCTGGAGCACGCGATGTACGAAGGTTCCCATCTCCATGTTGCCGAATTCAGCATCGCTGTTTGTTAAATTGAGTCTTCTCATACTGAACCACTTATAGGGGCACTCGAGATAGGACTCTATCTGAGAGGCGGACAGAACCGGCTTTCCATGATAGAGCTCCACCTTCGTTGGAGAAGGAAATGAGATGTAGGGACGTGAAGCCTTGCTGATCGAACCGGTTGGTCCGATTTTCTCATGTGAGGTGACCTCAGATTCCTTACCTTCGGCAGAGATATTGCGCGCCGCGTCATATTCACTCAATTCAGTTACCGGAATATGGTTGTCAATGCAGGCCTTGACCTGCTTCGGTTTCTCATCGCTCATCCCATAGGCTCCTAAGAGTTCCTGCACCATGACCGAGGGAAAACACTGTTTTGAGTCTGCATCGAACTGCGTCCGCTCACAGATGAATTTGTGGGTGGGCACGCACAGCATCCGGTAGAACCGTGCACGCGCTGACATCATGGGATCTTGAGCAGGGTCGATATTGAGCCGCTCAAAGAGCGAGCTCACCACATCATCTCCGTCATCCACCGCAGACTCTGTCGAGGTCTCTGCGCAGCTGATCAGAACATCGGCGCTCGCAGGCTCCATCGTTGCAGCTTCCGATTTGCTGACAATCAGCACCCGTCCTCGTGATCCCCCAGCCTCAGCGGCGGGGTGCAGGGATACGGTGGTCTCCCCTAAAGGCTGTTTTAAGTACTCGACCACCTCACACAGTTTGTCCACGGAATCGTTCTTGGGATCGTAATGCAAGCCCTGACTTCTCAGTACTGCAGAAGCGTTCACCACGCCACGCAGAACACCCTGTGCCTCTGCGTCGACATAGGGATCATGCGGTCGCTTGTGCAAATTCACCTGTTCACCTTCCGCATCGATCGCATAGTCATCGATCGCTCGATTTTCGGTGTGATTGAGATAGGGCTCTGCCAGCTTCATGGCAGCACCACCGATGTGGCCTTTGAGCAGCTCTCTCGTCGCTGCAGCGACTATCGGAGAGCAGCTGTTCTGCTTCTGCAGGGTACCCAGGACTTCCTGTGGGGTGAGGAGCCGATCTCCTCTCCAGCGCTTATCGAGCCGCTGCGCCCGATAGACGCTCATCTGGGCAATATCGTTTTCGAAGAAGTCAATCAGCTCTTCAGGTGGCCACCAGCTCATATCGCCGAGTCGAATTGCTGTCTCCCCCTCTTTAGTCTGTGTGGGCTCAGGCCAACTCTCGGCAAGCTGGTTGAGCGTTGCTACCTTCTGTGCAAACTCCAGAAATGCCCTTCCTGCGTCACAGGACAGCAGATTCTTACTGATCGACCCTTCAACCGAGATACCCCGAGCTACCAGTTTTGGGGCCAGCTCTCTCCACGCCCGCTCCGCAGAGGGGGCCGCAACTACGATCTGTCTTTCTCCCTGTTTGACCAGATCCTCAATACGACGCGCGATCAATTCTGCTTCTGCATGGGAGCCGGCGGGGTACAAGAGCTCTACCGAGCCATCTGCGGTGAGGTCGTTTCTACCCTGGAAAATCGCATTCTTCAAGGCAGTCAATCCCGTAGTGCGTACCGCTTGTGGTTTGTAGTGGTCTTCCTCTACCTCACACACAACGTCAGCTGCAGCGGCTTCCTGTTTCAACTGTTCTATGAGCTGAGCAGTCTGCGCAGTCGCCACCTCATTTCCCATCTCAAAGACAATCCAGACGTGGCTGTGCTGAGCAAGCTGAACCAAAAGTTCACGCTGCGGACGCCGCATCGTCGCAAAGCCACTGACGACGACAGCCGGCAGCGTAACCTGAGCCTTAAGCAGGCGCTGGATTATAGTGCCTGCCGCTACACAGCCTTCGGTGAGGTTACGGGCACAAAGTTCTTTGCTATAGCGGGCGACCCACTCAATCGCTTCAATCTCTGCACTCGTGAGATTCGCCTGTTTTGCCTGTTCACCCTCGACATTCCCATCGCTATTGAGTGGCAAATATGGAAGCGCGGAGCGCGCAAGCTGTCCAAGTACCCTCAGGGTACCCGGATTGGGAGTCAGGCTCGCCGTCTCTCCACCGGAGAGCAGTTGCTGAAAGATCAGAGTCCGCTCGGGCGGGCTCACGAGGTGTGTGCCATCTCCCCAGGCTTCCCAACGCTCTTCGAGCCAGCTCGACATGCTGGTCACATCGACACCGAAGAAATCGGGACCTTCCTGCGCAAACACGCGTTGGGCTTCATCTTGCTGGGGTAACCCCGGCACAAACAGGGTGGGGCGCCCACCGGCTCTCTGTGCTTCCTTGAGCGCCTTCCGAACCGGTTCGGAGGCGATTCCCTCAGCATTGGTCACGATGATATGTTCAGCCATAAGGCTCCCATTTCGTTGATTGATTTAGGCATGCGTATATAAATCTAGCAAACAGCGTGCACAACAAAAAGGCACATCGATGAGCGTACGCGCCTATGGGCAATAAAATGCCCATCGAGTCAGTACCTGTACTTCTGAAACAATACAGTTTAGTCTGATTGTTCCTTCAGCCGTTTGAGTACCACGCGGTAGCCCCCGATGGGACCATTCAGGCACTTTGAGACACGGCTCACCGTGGTTGAGGAAGCTCCGGTGACCTTTGAGACTTCCAGATAGGAAGCTCCGGCATCCAACAGGTGTGCCATTTCTAATCGCTGGGCCAGATCCTGTATCTCTTTCTTGCTGCAGAGGTCAAGAAGGAATGCCCGCACCTCCTGTGGGGCCTGCAGAGTACAGAAGGCTTCGAACAACCGTGTCTCTTCCTCTGTTCTGTGTTGGCTTTCCGCCATGGTCCCTCCCACATAGCTGCGTTCCACTGTAGGCTGCTAAACTACTGTAGCTTACTAAAGTGCAGCGCATCGCGCAAGCACCTGAAGGCAAGCTGGCCCGTTAGGGTACAATAAACCCCTGATATATTTCCCACAGTTCTTTAAGAAGGTGTACCTCAATGCGTTTCGTAGAACAATGGCTTGCCACAACCATTGCTATCGCGCTTGTAATCTTTTTCGTTCCCACCATCCGGACAGTTGGAAACACCTATGCCGCTGTTATCTTCACCGCACTGGTCCTGGCCCTGGTCAACATCTCCATCAAACCTTTGCTCCAGATCCTGGCACTTCCGCTGACGATTTTGACCCTGGGCCTCTTTTCGCTCTTCGTCAATGCCTTTGCCTTGGAAATTGCCTCCACGATCACCCAGGGAATCTTCCAGGTCGGCATCATCGTCCCTGATTTTGGCACGGCTATGTGGGCAGCGCTCCTGATATCGATCTTCTCCTGGTTCCTCGATATGCTGATTCAGTGAGTAAGAGCAACTGGACAAAACGAGAACGGAGCAGCGATTGCACTGTAAACTGCAAATCCTGTGTGGCTTTGAAAACCACACGGGATTTTTCATATCAGAGGCTTATCAGCAGTACACTTGCGGCATAACCTTACGGAAGAGCTCCACAATCTCGTCGTGACTTGCGTCACGCGGGTTGAGCAGCATCGTGCATTGCGTCGGTGGCGAGCTGGTCCAGATCCTCCTCGATCAAGCCCTTGCAGGTGGCCAGGATGTTCACGTCGCTCTTGAGCTGACAGATTGCGGCGTCTGCGGCAGCGTCGGTGGACATACCGTCAGTGTTGACGCCCATAACAACGGCGATCTTTGCCAGGCGGTCAGCCACGGCTGGCTTGTCGAACCCCATTGCGATCGGCAAGAGCATTGCGCAGGCAACGCCGTGCGGGGTGTCATAGTGTGCGAAGAGGGTATGCGCCCTTGCGTGGTCGATGCCCAGGCCGGTGTTCGAGAAGCCCCTGCCCGCGATGCACTAGCCAAGCGCCATTTCCTCACGGCTCTTGAGCCGGCTTGCCGCGCTTCGCCTCAGCGTAGGCATCGCGCAGGTTGTGGGAGATGGTCTCAGTAGCCTTGTAGCGAAACATATCGGAGGGCTCCAAAGCAGCCGTGGTGGTATAGCCCTCGATTGCATGGGTCGGCGCATCCATACCGGTCGCGGCAGTGAGCCCTGCGGGCACTGATGCCATCATATCCGGATCAACGACGGTGATCTCGGAGATATCGTTGGTGCCGACGCAGACGAACTTGCGGGCCTCCTTTGGGTCAGCGATTACATAGTTGATCGTGACCTCAGCCTCGGTATCTGCGGTTATCGGAGCTGCGAGTGCGAAGGGAGCGTGCTTCTTGGTCGGGGCAACGCCCTCCAGGGAGACGACGTCAAAGAACTCAGGGTTCTCAGCGATCACGCCAGTCGCCCTTGCGGTATCCATTGAGGAGCCGCCGATCGCGACGATCATGTCTGCACCGGACTTCTTGAAGGCAACAACGCTGTCCTGGACGTTGTGGATCATCGGGTTCGGCTTAGTCTCAGAGTAGAGACTCCAGGGGATCTTCGCCTCATCGAGTAGATTGGTGACCTTGTCAGTGATGCCAAACTTCACGAGGTCCGGGTCAGAGCAGACAAACTCCTTCGTGTAACCGTGGTGCTGGATCTCGCCCGGGATCTCTTTGATCGCGCTGGAGCCATGATAGGAAATTGTGTTCAGAACGAAACGGTTAACCATCTGTACCCCCCTGTCTAATGCCGCTGGTACTGATCTGTAGGCCGCAGGGTAGCAGGGTAGTTTTCCACAGCAGCGCGTACCCAGTGAGACCAAATTGGGTCTAAGGGCATACACAGAAAAAGTGCATGAACGGGACACGAAGCCCCATTCATGCACCTCAAGGTACAAAAATAATTTTTATATAAACTCTTTAAGATAAAAATACTTTTCGGTAAACGGAGGAAGCTACTTCCCGTCTTCACCAAATATCAACGAATCGAAGGTGTACCAACCCGGCTTTTTGTTCACAAGCTTGCGCGCTGCCGTAAGGGCTCCCTCCGCAAAGATCACCCGGCTGGAAGCTCGATGCGTCAACGTCAGCTCCTCGTCGGTCCCAAAGAAATAGACCTCGTGGGTCCCGGCGACGGTACCACCGCGCAAGCTGTGCATGCCGATCTCGTCCTTCGGGCGTGGCCCCACCATGCCTTCACGGCCGTGGACCAGATGCTTCTCCCCCTTGGGGTCAAGCGCGTGTGCCAGCATCAGCGCGGTGCCTGACGGGGCATCCTGCTTCTGATTGTGGTGGATCTCGACGATCTCTTCGTCCCAATCGCCGAGGTACTTGCCCACCTCCTCGCACATGCGCCGCAGAACTGCGATACCCAGTGAGAAGTTGCCGCTCCACAGCACGGCGACCTTGTCGCTCAAGCTCTTGAGCTGATCTATATCCGCATCGGTAAGACCGGTAGTGCCACAGAGCACATCGGCCTGAGTGCGTTTGGTGTAGTCGATAATGCCAGGAAGCATGCCCGGATGGGAGAAATCCATTACGAGATCAGCGGTGGGAAGGGTCTCGAGATCGCCCTTATTCTCGATCCCGACCTGGCCCACGACCTCAAAGTCGGACGCCTCATCGAGCAACTCTTTGACCACATTCCCCATTTTTCCAGTACCGGAGAGTACAACCTTAGTCAAGAAGACCCACCTCCTGCATTGCGCGCTTGAGCTTCGCGTGATTCTCTTCCTTCATCGGATAGAGCGGCAGACGATAGTTCGGCTTTAAGAAGTCCATATCAGCTAATGCCTGTTTCACCGGGATCGGGTTGACCTCACAGAAGAGTGCGTGGATCAAGTCCATGCATCTGATCTGGGTGGCGCGGGCCTCCTCGAGGTTACCCGCTAGGAAATTCTTGCACATCTCGTGGACTTCCTTCGGCATAATGTTCGCCCATACAGAGATGACGCCACGAGCGCCTAAGGACATGAGCGGAATCACAAGGTCATCGCTGCCGGAGAACATGCCGAAGTCTTTGTTCAGGCAGTGCGCGATATCGGAGACGTACTCAAGCGAGCCGGAAGCTTCCTTGATCGCCAGGGCATTCGGATGCTTGGAGAGGCGCTCTACGTTTCTCACAGAGATGGAACAACCGGTCCTTCCCGGGATGTTGTAGAGGATGCAGGGCAGATCAACTGCGTCGAGCACAGTCTTGAAGTGGCGGTACATACCCTCTTCGTTGGTCTTGTTGTAGTACGGGGTGATGATCAACAGGCCGTCGACCCCGATCTGCTGCAGGGCGAGGGACTTGTTGTAGCTCTCACGGGTGCAGTTGGAGCCGGCGCCGCCGATAATCGGCGCCGCACCGTTCACGTGCTCAACCGCAAACTTTGCGACAGCCAGGTCCTCTGCGTTCGTCATCGTCGCCGATTCCCCTGAGGTGCCGAGGATCAGGATACCGTCCGTACCATTGTTCACCTGAAATTCCAGGATCTTATCGAGTGAGGCATAGTCAATCGATCCGTCATCGTTAAACGGCGTGACGAGTGCCACGATAGAACCGGTCAAGTTCTTCAAGTCCATGGATTGCCTTCTTTCTTTAGGCCCATCTATACGCAAAAGGTCGTCGGCAGCATCTGTCGGCGACCATTCCATTCACAAGTCATAGCACTCCTGCATGCTGCAGACAGTCTCCGGCGTCTTTCGCCGAAGCCCACAGATAGCCGGTGCCCCACCTATCTGCTCGGCGGATTCTGCCTCCCGAAAGGATCTCAGTCCGCCGGTTCCCTGATCGTTCATCTCTCCGCGCCTCTATTGAATTTATAATACTCATTTTTCTGCCTTGCGGGGTATATATCTGTAATGGAAATATACCGGCAATGAAGACCTCTATTTTAGACACCTGTCCGTTTTATATCTTTGTGACGCATTTTTAGAGTTGGACATGGTTTATTGGGAAGTAATTTACTAGGACCTTATTTATGGTAAAAAAGATCCATCCGCACCACGAATAGCTGGGATTTCTTTAGAAAGCATATACATAAGTTAAATAATAATTGTACGCCATAATGCCGTAAAATCTGGTTATATATTAAATACGAAGAGATGAAGAACGATGAGATATAACAGCACAACGTCTATTAAGGCAGTAGCGGAAGACGTATTACATGCAAAAGAGATTGCCAAAAAGGCAGGCAAAATAAAAAAGAACAGCGACGTGAAAGTCAACGAGGATGAGGCCACCCAGTGCCTCGATGCCTTTGAGGGCCTCTACTCCCAGACGATTCCCCTGTTACGTGCCCTTTCACAGGGAAGCGCAACAGTGCTCCTCTACCTCGACACGCACCACAACGATACCTCTGCGGTGAAAATTGCGGATGAAGTCGGACTGACACGTCCGCGTATCACACAGATCATCGACAAGTTAGAGAGCGACGGGCTCGCTACGCGTGTGAAGGATTCACATGATGCCAGAAAGATCCGTGTCATTATTACCCGCAAAGGCAAGAACCGTGTCCGTTCCACCCGCACCTTCTTCCTCGATATTATGAAGAACATGCAGGTAGTCCTGGGCTCTGAGGATGCCCAGGAGCTGACGAGGCTCTTGGACAAGGCTGTCTCGGTCTTTAGTGGAGCCGATCCCAATCAAGAAGGCCAGGAGGATCAAGAGCAGGAAAGTGAGTGATCACACTCAGATTTCTAATGAAGAGCTGTGATTTGTCAGCGTTGCATTGAAGAATGGGCAGAGCACACGCTGTATAGAGGATTGCAGTTACAGCGGGAAGAACACAAGCTTCTCCCGCTGTTCTTTATTGGCACGTTTTGGCAGCGTACAATATCTTGCGCACTTTGGCAGCAGCACACAGCTAGCCAGTATATGAAGAAAGGTAGGTTCTTACCGATCCCGTTACGGCGTGAAGTGTCACGTAACCATATCTAGCTAGCGAAAGGACAGTGAGAGCCATACCTGATGAGTATCACAGAAGGACTTAGGCAAGCAGATCAGAAAAAGCGTTGAGGAGATGCTCGACAACATACTCGATGAAGAAGCAGATCAGCTGCTTGGGGCTAAAACGTATGAGTGCTTCGATGATAAGGGCAAGGCATCGTGCCGGCCACTGTAAGCAAAGCTACGCCACTTAGGCACTGTCATACCCACGGTGCCAAAGCCTAAAGGTGTAAGGTTTGTCTCTGTGGCTATAGGGGCGCTATAGCAGAAGAGAAGAATCCATCGAGGAGGCGCCGGTGGATATGTATCTAGGCGTTGTTTCTACCAGAGGTGCCCAAAACATACCCGATGCCTTGTGGGACACAGCAGGCTCTTCTGCTACCGTATCTAGCCTGACTGAAAAGAGCGTATGTAGAAAGACAGAAGCTTGAAGGACAAGACTACCAATGAGGCACTACCTCTGTATGTCTTTATTGATGGGATCTACGCTCCTGGGGAGGATCCTTTTGAGAATCTCGCTGTTAGACCATAATTGACCTGGCGCCCCTGTCCTTCCAATAGCTCCAGAAGGGCTGCTCTATGTCTATGAGCGCACGCCTGGTATGGACATACCTGCCTCCTGCAAGCTGTCCTG
>ERZ773013.198-NODE-198-length-38173-cov-6.420326_pt1 | contig 38173 bp, 33 predicted proteins | sample MGYA00511670_ERZ773013 | MGnify/ENA primary metagenome ERZ773013 (study PRJEB29015, sample SAMEA2738120) | human oral metagenome | biome: human oral; feature: human-associated habitat; material: saliva | place: China | collected 2257 ... | reverse complement strand
CGCAGTGGAAGCGGTACTTTTCAGCTGCTCGTTTAGCTGCTTCAGGGTCTACCGGCCCGGCTGGCTCAGCCACAGACGAAAACCCACCAGGACTGGTGGCGTTCTCGTGTCCATGAATTACCCAACCACTTCCATCCTTATCATCCCAATAATTCACATTTGCAACAGCTGTGCTGCCGATAACCACAAGAACGGGTGTCAACAGTATGCTGCAGTAATTAATTAAACGGTTCATCTTTATGCCTAACTACTGTCCACTGCCCATCTATATAGCGGAGTTCAACAGCAGCCCATCGATATCCGCTGTCAAAATGTTTCACCGTGCCATCTTCGTGGTATTGATTGAAAGCGTCGTATTCGTAGTTAACCTGAACTACCATTGAGTTTGGGAAATCTTCACGTCTGAAAGCTTTAGTGAACCGTCTTTGTACTGGGTCCATCCATCCGCCAGCAGCATGGTTTTCTTTGGCATGTTTTACCGGGTTAACGCATGTGACTGACTCGGAAGGACATAAAGCCTCATATTCAGCTGTGCGACCAGTTGTGTAGATATACCCATAAAGCTGTACCCAGTATTTGGCGGTGGCTATGGCACCGTCATCATTGTTGACTGTGATTAGTTCTGGTTTGGGTGGTGGTGGCGTAGCCAGAGCCCGCTTCTTAGAGGCTTCTAGCTCTGGGGTCATGATGAGTGTTGGGCTAGCAGTCGCGGTAGGTGTACCGCCGGCTTTGGGTGTGGCGGTTATGGTAGGCGTGCCACTGGCTTTTGGCGTGGCAGTGGCGACGGCGGCCTTACTGTCAGCACTTGAGGCGCTTTGTTCTTGACCGTCACCGCACCCAGTCAACCCTGAACATGCCAATAGAGTTAAAGCCAATGCGGCCTGAAAACTGCGTTTAGTTGGTGATGTCTTCATTGTGTTTCCCCATGATTAATCTGCGTTGATTCATCTAATTTGAAGTAGTTCCGTAGGAGTCAGCGAAGTAGAGGTTGAACGGGCTTGATGTTTCGGTGGTGGTGACTGTGCCGTTGACTTGGTGCCATTGGGTTTGTCCGGCTATGCGCCACCGGGCTGACCAGGAAGTACGCAGCCTAATCACATACCCGTCACCGGTAACCTCATAGGCATGACTAACCGTGTAGTTAGGGTATGGCGTGCCGGGGTCTGTGGTCTCGAAGGACTGTCCGTCGCCCCAGTCCCAGTTAAAAGACACCGGTGTAGCCTCAACCTCAATGGGGGTACCCAGTAGGGTGATGTTGAAGGTTTGTTTATCTGGGCTGGTCCACACCATCATGGGTTGTTTGAAAATAACGAATATTTCCCCGCTGGGGTAGCGGTTGATACCGGAGCCGTGTGGGATGAGCCTGGCGACTTGTTCGTTACTGACCGTGGTGGGACCGGCAGCCAAAGGCGCACCAGTGTTGGCCTGGGCTTTGCATTCTTCAGGGGTGATTACCTCGGTTTTATCAAAGATGGCAACTAATTTCGGTATTGTGACGCAATGGAAGTGGTACTTTTCAGCTGCTCGTTTAGCCGCTTCAGGGTCTATGGGCCCGGCCGGCTCAGCCACAGACGAAAAACCACCAGGACTAGTCGTAGTTTCGCCTCTTATAAATAGAAAGGAGTTGCCATCTCCGTAACTGTCATCATCAGGCACGGATATGACAGGAGTTGAAAAGGCAATTATCGGTACTAGTAAACATGATAATTGGTTAATCTTCACGGTTAAACGCCTCTTTTACGATCCATTGTGAGCCGTTATATTCAAGCTTTACTCCCGCATAGCGTGATTGTTTAGGATTATATTCGATTTCCCCATTGCTGTTATAGTGAGTATAGGGTTCGCGTTCGAAATCTACTTGTATTACTACTTCATTTTTGAAGTCGTCTCTGCGAAAAGCGCTAGTAAATTTCACTGCGATTGGGTCAGTCCAGCCACCTTTAGCATGATTTTCAGTTGCGTGTTTTACCGGTGTGGTAGCAATGAATCCATCTCCTGGGCAGAGTGCTTTGTATTCATCTACTTTGCCGGTGGTGTAGATGTAGTAGTGCAGTTGCACCCAGTACTTAGCGGTAGCGATAGCCCCGTCGTCACTGTTGACCGTGATTAGTTCTGGTTTGGGTGGTGGTGGCGTAGCCAGGGCCCGTTTCTTTGAAGCCTCCAGCTCTGGAGTCATAGTTATAGTCGGGTTAGCAGTCACTGAGGGCGTACCGGTTGTGGTAGGTGCGCCGGTGCCTTTGGCTTTGCCACTAGTCTTGGCTGTGGCGCTTGGTGTCTTGGCGCGCGCACCGGCTGTGACGGCGGCCTTGCTGCTACCAGCATTTGAACCGCTTTGCTCTTGGCCGTCACTACACCCACTCAACCCCGAGCAGACCAGTAGAGTTAAGGCCAGTGCTGCCTGCAGATACCGTTTATTTGTTGAGGCCCCCATTGTGTTCCCCCATGGTTTATCTACACTGATGAAGCTTTAAGGGAGTGTTGGGGAAGTATTACAAAGCATGGTACATAACACCCCATACTTTTGGAGTGCTATACACTGTGTTTAGTAATGCCTAATATTTTAGATCTGCAATCTGAATCTCGCAGGCAAATCAAAAAACCTGCACTAATGTGTCTCAAACCACTAATAAAACTGAGAAAAATTGCTTCCTTAGGTATCGCATTGGGTGCAGGTTGGGTCCGGTTGAGGCAGCGCCAGCGTTGTTTGCTTTGGCGACGCCGCCACCCGGCTTGGTTGAGTCGCTAGCGTTTGGGTCGCCAGCATTTATGTCTGGCTTGATTGTGCCGTGGATGAGTAGTGCAGGTGTTGGCTGTAATAGCAGCGTTTGTGCCACGCCACCCCGATAGTTTTATCAGGCAACAGTGGTGCAACATGGCGGCATTAAAACTAGCGCCGCTGAGTGTGGCACGCTCTGGCAACACTGAAACTAGCGCCATCTGTGTGGTACCTAGATAGAGCCTCCGCTGCATTCCCTCATGATCAACATTGCTTGATTAGTTAAGGAAGTGATGAGGACTGCTACAAAACATGCTACATAACGCCCCACATTATTAGGTTGCTGTTTAGAGCGTTTAGTAATGCGTGGGTTAGTGTGTTTGGTGATACGTAAAATTTTAGGCTCACCCTGAGCCCTACATGGCTAAATCAAAATCCTGGAACAACACCTCATAAATCCGCGTCTGTATCTACAAAAAACCATGCACGCGCTACCGAGCAGGTCAAACGGCCAGGGTTCGCTTAGCCCAGGTCGGGCAGTCGGGGCTGCTCAGCCCAGCTCGAGCGGGCAGGGTTCGTTCAGTCAAGGGTGAGCGGATAAACCTCGCTCAGCCCAGCTCAAGTGGCCAAGGCTCCCTCGATCAAGCTCAAAACGGCCAAGCCTCGCTCAGCCCAGGTCAAGTGGCCAGGACTCGCTAGCGGGAACGGCATCAGGGCGCGTCTTACTGAGCCACTGGTTGAAGGAGCGCGCCCACTTGGTGTGCGAGCGGGCTTGCCAAGTATTAGCCTCAGTCAGGTTTAGCTGCGCCAACTGCTTGTGTTTGAGTGCCATTGTCTGCAAGACATCCAGCGTGGCCTGCACATCTACCTCAGCGGTGTGCAGCCGCTCGTCGTTTTCGACGCCGTAAACCTCAATCAGGTTCTCCAACTTGCGCTTGCCTTTACGCCAGCGCTCTAGCTCTCGATCCAGCACCAGCGGATCTAGCACCGGCGTTGGCTCACCGCCTAAACGCTCGGTTAGTGTGGCCAGGCCGTGGCGCTTAAGCTCAGATTCCATCAGGGTTAGGTCATAGCTGGCGTTAAAAATGACTAGCGGAATCGACGCCTGCAGCGCCTCAACAATGTGGGTGGCGAGCTGCTCCAAAACCTCCTCAATGGGGGCGCCGTGAGTTTTAGCCACCTCGTTGGTAATTCCGTGCACGGCCGTGGCGCCGGCGGGAATCTCGACGCCGGGATTGGCCAGCCAGGTGCTTACGGTGTCTTGGGTGCGGCTGGGGGCGTCGCTACTGGCAGGGCGGAACACCAAAGCGGCCGTCACCAGCCGGTCATGGCGAGGGTCAACCCCGGTAGTTTCCGTATCGAAGCCCAATAAGGGGCCGTTAAACCATGGTGTGCTCATGTTTTCTCCTGGTGGATGCGATTTGGTGGATAAGTTGTGCTTTGGTGGCTGACGGCTGCTGGGGTACCTATAGCGCCGGGTGTCGGGTGCCTGGGCTGCCGGATTGGCTAGGCCGCAGGTGCCGATGCAATGACAGGCAATGCTGCCGGCATGACAGTCCGGGCCGGGTGTTACTTTAAGTTTGGCATGTCTATACCCCTCGCCAAGGTGCCATTTTTACGTCATTTTGGCGGGGATAGGGGAGCGCCGGGGATAGAGGCGGCGGCAGGGGCGGAGGATAGGGGCAGGAGCGGGAGACAGGGGGCAGGGACAGGAGTGACGGCAGGGGTGGGGGTAACGCCGGTGGCGGGGGCGACGACGTCGTAAAAGCCAGCTGGAACTGAAAGCCGTCTGCTGCTGGGACTGAAAGCCTACGCTAAGTCCTTACAGGCGCTGTACAGACAATCAAACCAGTATGTTTATCAAAAAATTTATTTACCCACTTAACTCAGGTGAAATTTTGACCTAGAACACGGTAAAGTAATACCCAGCACGCGCGGCGACCTGCGGCGCGTTCTCGTAGCTACCAGCCAACGCTGGCAATAACTTCAGTCAAGGAGAATGTTTATGGCACAGGTAACCGCCACCATCGCCTCCAAGGTCGGCCTACACGCTCGTCCTGCCGCTGCTTTCGTCAAGGCCGTTGGCGAACAGGGCATCCCGGTCACCATTGCTAAGGAAGGCGGCAGCCCGGTAGACGCTTCCTCCATCCTCGGTGTCATGACCCTAGGCGCCACTTTCGGTGACGTCGTCACCCTGACCAGCGAGGCCGAGGGTGCCGAGGCCGGTCTGGAAGCCCTCAAGGCTCTGCTGGAGACCGACCTGGACGCCTGATACGTCTAAACTTAAGCCCCCGCCAGCGTTTTTACGCAGCGGGGGTTTTTGTTTGTCTTTAATATTGGCCTATGACGACTGTTGTTGCGATAGATGGCTCGGCCCTGGGCAATCCCGGCCCAGCTGGTTGGGCCTGGTATGTGGACGAAAACTGCTGGGCGGCCGGGGGTTGGCCTAGCAGCAGCAATAATCGGGGCGAACTTACGGCGCTGTTGGAGCTGTTGAAAGCTACCGCACCCACCAATGAGGAATTGCATGTGCTGGCTGATTCGCAGTACGTGATTAATTCGGTGACTAAATGGATGTCAGGTTGGAAAAAGCGTGGTTGGCGTAAATCAGATAAAAGCCCGGTACTTAACGCTGATTTAATGCAGGCTATTGATGAGGCTATTAGTGGTCGTAAGGTGAGTTTTGAATGGGTCCGTGGTCACAGCGGTCACCCCCTCAATGAGGCCGCTGATGATAAGGCCCGCGCCGCCGCCACGGCTTACCAGCGTCACGGCTCGGTGGAGAGTGGCCCGGGGTGGACTCGCGGGGAAATTAAGGGGACTACGACGACGGCGCCCGGCTCGGCTCAGGGGTCGACGGCGCTGCCCGGCTCGGCTCAAGGCGCTAACTTTCCCTCACGGGCTGAGACTGCGATGACACCTGGTTTGCCTCGAACAGCAGCTCATGCTTCCTCACGGGTTGGGACTTCGACGTCGCAACCGCAACAAAACGTTACTGCTTTGCAGCAACAGATTGCGCAGGCACAACAAGAAATTGCTTTAGAGCAGCAAAAGATAGCTGACGCTCAACAAAGCATTGTGAAGATTCAACAAAATATCACGGCAGCGCAACAAAAGATCGCCAAGATTCAACAAAAAATTGCTAGCGCACAGCAAACAGTTACCTCGGCGCAGCAAGAAATTTTGTCTGCTAACCGCCACGGCGGACGCGCTAAATCAGCTGACCCTAACCCCGACACCCTGTTTTAGGGGCAGGCCGCACGTTTAACGTGAAACAAAAAGATGTGGGCCGGAATGTAAATTCCGGCCCACATTGCTTTTAACCCCGGCTAGCTTTGCGGCAACAACGCGGCGCCACTGGCGCCGGCGCTGTTGCCGGCGTGGCTAAGCTTTGCACATGGCTAGGCTTTGCACATGGCTAGGCTTTGCACGCTGCCAGGCGGCTAGCGCCCAGTGCCTGATTTGGTGGTGGCCAGGGCGTCGGCGCCGCTAGTACTAGCGCGGCTTATGCCTCAGACCAGGGTCATGGCCTGGCGGGCGATGGCCAGCTCCTCGTTGGTGGGTACTACCAGTACCTTCACCTTCGAGTCGGGGGTGGACACCACACGCGGCTCGGGGCTGCGCTGGTTGTTGGCCTGCTCATCTAGCTCAACCCCCAACCAACCCAGGCGAGCGCACAGCTCGGCGCGAATGGCGGCGTCGTTCTCACCAATACCAGCGGTGAAGGTGAGGGCATCTAGGCCACCCATGACAGCGGTGTAAGAACCCACGTACTTGAGTAGGCGGTGAATGTAGATGTCCATGGCTTCGCGGGCCTGGGTGTCGCCGGCGGCGATACGCTTCCACACTTCACGCATGTCGTTGTCGCCGCACAGGCCCTTCATACCGGACTCGCGGTTGAACAGATGGTCCAGCTCCTGGGCGTCCATCCCGGCCACGCGGGCCAGGTGGAATACTGCAGCCGGGTCGATGTCACCGGTGCGGGTACCCATAACCAGGCCCTCCAGCGGGGTTAGACCCATGGAGGTGTCTACTGCGCGTCCGCTCACAACAGCGGAGGCACTGGCGCCGTTACCCAGGTGCAGCACAATCTGCTTGAGGTCGTCACGACCCAGCAGCTGGCTGACAGTAGAGGAAACGTACTGGTGGCTGGTGCCGTGGGCGCCATAGCGGCGAATCTCGTACTTGTCGGCAACCTCGCGGTTCAGGGCGTAACGCGCGGAGGCTTCCGGCAGGCCCTGGAAGAACGCAGTGTCGAAAACAACCACGTGCGGCACATCGGGCAGCAGCTGGCGAGCCACGCGGATACCGGCTAGGGCCGGGCCGTTGTGTAGCGGGCCTAGCGGGATTAGCGCCTCAACCCGGTTTTCTACCGCCTCGTTCACCAGGGCGGGGCCGTCAAAGTAGCGTCCACCTTGCACTACGCGGTGACCGACGGCGGCAATGTTGGCTTCTGCCAGGGAGGGGCCTTCGCTTTCGAATAGCTCCAGCACCTTGGCTAGGCCGGCGCGGTGGTCAGGTACGGGAGCTTCGATCACAGTCTTAGCTTCGTCGTGCTTGTGGGTGATCGCGCCCATTTCCTCACCGATACGCTCCACCAGACCCGAGGCCAGGGCTTGGCCAGAGTCAGGGTCCACCAGCTGGTACTTGATGGAGGAAGAACCGGAGTTGATCACCAAAACGGTGTGCAGTGCCATAAAAATCCCTTGCGTTACTTGCGTTGTTAGTGCTTGCTTTTAGCCCTGTGCCTGTACGGCAGTGATGGCCACGGTGTTAATGATGTCTTCCACCAACGCACCGCGAGACAGGTCGTTTACCGGCTTGTTCAGACCCTGCAGGATCGGGCCCACCGCCACCGCTCCAGAAGAACGCTGCACGGCCTTGTAACCGATGTTACCGCTGGAAAGGTCCGGGAAGATGAACACGTTGGCACGTCCGGCGACGGCGCTACCGGGGGCCTTAGTGGCGGCCACGGAGGGGTCAATGGCGGCGTCGTACTGAATGGGGCCCTCAACGGCCAGTTCAGGGGCCTTTTGACGGACCAACTCAGTGGCGGTGCGAACCTTGTCCACATCCGCGCCCTTGCCGGAGGTGCCGGTGGAGAAGGACAGCATGGCCACACGCGGCTCCACCCCGAACTGGCGGGCGGTTTCAGCCGAGGAAATGGCAATGTCAGCCAGCTGCTCAGCGGTGGGTTCAGGGTTGACGGCGCAGTCACCGTAAACCAGTACGCGGTCTTCAAGCAGCATCAAGAACACTGAGGAAACAATGGAAGTTCCCGGCTTGGTTTTGATGATCTGGAAGGAAGGCACGATGGTGTGAGCGGTGGTGTGTACCGCGCCCGAAACCATACCGTCGGCGTCGCCCATGTGCACCATCATGGTGCCGAAGTAGGACACGTCCTGGACCTTTTCGCGGGCCTGCTCCAGGGTGACACCCTTCTTGGCGCGCAGGCGCGCAAACTCGGCGGCGTACTTTTCTAGCAGCTGCTCGTCGTGCACAGACACGATGCGGGCGTCAGAAATGTTCAGGCCCAGCTCGGTAGCGCGGGCGTGCACAGCGTTTTCATCACCTAGCAGCACCACATTGGCTACGTTGCGGCGCAGCACTGAGTCGGCGGCGCGCAGCACGCGGTCGTCTTCAGACTCGGGCAGCACAATGGTGCGGCGGTCGTTGCGGGCGCGCTCGATCAGTTCGCTTTGGAACATCAGCGGGGTAACCACCTCGGAGCGGGCTACATCCAGGGCGTCCATAATGCCCTTAACGTCAGCTTCCTGCTCGAAAGTGGTGATGGCGACGTCGATCTTGTGCTTGGAGCCCTGGGCGATGTGGGCCTTAATGGAACCAGCAGCCAGACCCACCTTGAAGGTGTCCAGGTTGGTGGTGATTATAGGTAGCGAGGTACTTAGACCCTTGATCAGCTCAGCGGGCACGGTAGGTAGCGGGAAACCACCGTTTAGCACCAGGCCAGCCAGGGAAGGCATGGCGGTGGAGGCGTGCGCAGCAGCCAGGGCGATGATGATACCTACGCGGTCTGAGGGCACAACCACCAGCTGGCCGTCACGTAGACGCTCCATAGCGTGGGAGACGTCCATAGCGCAGATGAGCAGGTCTTCAGCTTCACGTTCTAGCAGTGCAGGGTCGCCGGAAAGTAGCTGGCCATCAATAGTGCGCATAACTTCGCCGACGCTGGGGGCGGCCAGTAGCGGCACTTCCGGGATGGAGGTGACGGTTAGTCCCTCCAGCTTGGACTTAAGCAGGTACTCGATAGCTTCGCGCTCGCTGGGCTTGCAGCGGTTAGCTACCACGGCCACCACCCGGGCGTGCTCGGCTGCGATTTCCTTAATCGATACCTGGGCGCTGGCTAGTGCTTCGGAGGGGCCCTGGTTGCCGTTTACTACCAGCAGGGTGGGGGCGCCAATGTTGGCTGCTACCTGGGCGTTTAGGGTCAGTTCGGGGTTGCCGGCGACGCCGTCGTAGTCAGAGCCGTCAATGATGACCACGTCGTGCTCGCGGGCCACGTTACGGTAGGCCTCAATGATGGCGGCCATGCCGGCTTCGGGGTCGGCGCGGAATTCGTCCCAGGTGACGCCAATGGCCTGCTCAGCGCTTAGGTGTGAGCCTGAGTGCTCAAGTAGGAGCGGGGTGAATAGGTCATTTTCACGGTCAAATACGAAGGGGCGGAAAATGCCAACTTTGGCCACCACCTTGGTTAACGCTGAAGCTAGGGACAAAGCCACCATTGACTTGCCCGAGCCAGCGCTGGGAGAGCTGATATAAATGCTGTGTGCCACGCTACAACCTCGGATCTTCTATCAAATCTTTCGCGGGGCGGCCGAGGTGACCTCGGCGTCCCATGCTCTAAGTCTGCCTCATTGTCATGCTTAACTTTGCCAAGCTTGGCTGTAGGCAGGGGTGAAACATCTCTTATTTTGTGGGTTTTTGTTAGTTATGTCGGTTTCCGACGGCGCCCGTGCGGGTTGGGTGCGGGGGCTGATGGCCTCCCGGGTGCGTCGTCGTCGCTGTAAATTAAGTCAGTAGCAGCGGCAAGGTAGAAATAATGGTGGTGATAATGACCAGCGGCTCAAACACCGCCAAAGTCAGCCGCTTAGCCAGTGCGTGCCCCGCCAGTGCCCCAAACAGCACGATCGGTATCAAAAAAGCCGCTATTTGCAGGTGTTGGGGCTGAATTAGGCCCAGTGAAATAGTGAAGGGAAGCTTAGAAAGATTAACTAGGAAGAAAAACCAGGCGGTAGTTCCCAAGAAAGTTTTTACACTGAATTTGCAAGCCAAAAAGTACATGCTGGTAACCGGGCCGCCAGCATTAGCCACCATAGTGGTAAACCCCGCTAAAGCCCCCGCAATGGCGCGCATAGGCTTATTTGCAGGAATATTGGTTAGCTTACGGCGACGCTGCCAAATAGTTAACACCACTAAAAGCAATAAAATAATGCCAATAGATTTACGCATCTGTGCTTGGGTAACAAAACGCATAAAGACAGCCCCGGCCACCACCCCGGTAAGCACTGAAACAACCAGGCGGCGCAGCAGTTTAAAGTTGGCGTCGTGGCGGTAAGCCCAGATGGCCAGCAGGTCGCCGGCCAGTAGTAAAACCAGCATCATGCCGGTAGATTCCTTGGCGGGCAGCACCAGGGCATAAAGCGCTGCCGCAATTGAAGCTAAGCCAGGGATGGCAGTCTTTGCCAGGCCGGTTAGCAGCGCTGCAACGATTAGCATCGCCCAGCTCAGTACCGTTAAAGAAGCTAACACCCCTGAAGTCTACAGTAATTGTAAGAACAATTCTTGGTTGAATTTACTTAAAGTAGACTGCCCATATGCCCAACCCCACTCAGGCCGACGTCGTCGGCTCGGCTGCTCTGCGCGTGGGCGGCATGGGGACTTTAGGGGCGCCGTCGTGAAAGAAAGTTCGTCAGAGCGGGGCAGGGGAGTGGGTGGGTACTTTAGGGGCGTGGGCGGATATAAACGTGCTCAGCCCTAACAAGGTGCGCCAGGCCTAGAGGCGCTTGGGCACAAAAAAGTCCCGGACCGCTAGTGAACTGAACTGAACTGCGATCCGGGACGTATTCCCGTGGCTGTAAAGCTGGCTTAAAAACTGCTAGCTCTAAAAGCTTTGGGGTAAAGCGCTAGGCATCAGGCGTTGATGAGCTTTTCCTCAACGTAGCTGCGAGCGATCTTGGCGTACTTCAGGGGCTCGGCAACCTTGGGGTCCTGCTCGGCCTCAACCAGGATCCAGCCCTTGTAGCCGTGCTCGACCAGGAAGTTGTAGGGCTCGGTAAAGTCGATGGTGCCGTCGCCGGGCACGGTGAACATGCCGGCCAGGAAGGAGTCGAGGAAGGAGCGCTTGGCTTCCTTGGACTCGGCCATCTTCTCGGGGCGAACGTCCTTGAAGTGGACGTGCTTGATGCGGTCGATGGCGCCGTGCAGCAGGCCCAGGACGTCGCCGTCGCCCACGAAAGCGTGACCGGTGTCGAACAGCAGGGAGACCTTCTCGGGGTCAGTCAGCTCAAGCAGCTTGAAGGTTTCTTCCTTGGTCTGTACCACGGTGCCCAGGTGGTGGTGGTAGACCAGGTCCAGGCCGTACTCGTGAGCGATCTCGCCAAGCTTGTTCAGGCCCTCAGCCAGAACCGGCCACTCCTCGTCCTTGAGAACGGGCTTGTTCTCGAAGATGCAGATGTCGCGGATGCCCTGCACGGAGCCGGTCTGCTCAGAGACCACCACACGGGTGGCGCCCAGGAACTGCAGGTACTCGCAGGTGGCGCGGAACTCGGGGATAACGGCGTCGATGCCGTCACGGATGATGAAGGAGGAGAACCACTGGGCCACGATCTTCAGGCCGGCAGCGTCAGCCTTAGCCTTGACCTCTTCCTTGGGCGGGTACCAGCCGGCAACCTCGGTGCCACGGAAGCCAACGGTGGCCAGGTCGTCGAACATGACGTCGATGGTGTTCCATTCGCCAACCTCGGGAATGTCATCGTTACGCCAGCTGATGGGGTGCATACCCCAGGTGATGCCGTGCGGGTCAGTGATAGCGGTGGTGGGGTCTAGCTTTGCTGCCATTGCAACTCCTTTGTGTTTTAGCATTCGGTGAGCGGCGTATCCCGGTCTCAAGCGCTCACTAAGAAGTCTATTCGAAACGTTTCTGAGACTTCAATGTCTGGACAATTAATTTTATTTTGTTCGATCCGGTGAACAGTTTTGCGTCCGACGCCGCCCCTGACTACTTGGGGTCTGTGTGCCTTTTGGGGGTATGCAGCGGCGCTATGACAGGTACTTAGTGCAGCTAACGCAGTTAGTTAGGGGCGACGTCGAAACTATAGCGGCGCTTAGGGGCGACGTCGAACTGTAGCGGCAGTTAGATACCGCTGGAAAGTGGGGTGCTTGTCTTACGGCAAGCACCCCACAAGTTTTGGTCAGGAGAAGCGAGCCTTCATCTCGACCTCGATCTCTTCCAGAGACTTGTCAGCGGTCTCAGGCATGATCTTGAACAGGATTACGGCTACGACCAGGTTGGTGACACCGTAGATGGTGTAGGTGATGCCACCACCGAGGTTCTCCATCATGTAGGGGAAGGTCCAGCCCACGATGGCGTTGACGATCCACAGGCAGAAGATGGCGGTACCGTTCATGACGCCGCGCACGTTGGACGGGAAGATTTCACCCATCATGGTCCATACGATGGTTCCGTTGGAGGACTGAACGATCAGCATGAATACGGCCATCAGAGCCAGAATCAGGTAGGCGGCCCAGCTCGGCGGGGTGGTCTTGTTGTCGATGTGCGGAGCAATGGTGAACTCGAAGATAGCGGCGATAGCCAGCAAGGAGATACCTACACCGATCACGTCGGCGATCAGGATCTGGCGACGACGGAACTTCAAGATCAGCCAGATACCCAGGGCAGAACCGATAACACTCATGACACCGTTAGCAACCTGGGCGGTAATGGAGGCGGAGGTGGACATACCGGCGTACTGCAAAACCTTGGGGGCGTAGTACATAACGGTGTTAACACCGGTTAGCTGGTTGGTGATAGCCAGGAAGATACCTACGAACATCAGCTTACGCAGCCACGGAGTGGCCATGACGTAGCCAAAGCCCTTGCGCTGAGCGTGCTCTTCTTCTTCCTGCTGGTGAGCCTGGACCATTTCCATGAGCTCCTCGGCCAGAGGGCCGTCCTTTTCCTCGTTGCGCACGCGCTTGAGGGCGCCGATGGCGTCGTAGAGACGTTCTTTAGCCAGGTACCAACGGGAGGATTCAGGCATGAGGCGGATACCGATCCACAGGGCCACAGCCGGGACTGAGCACAGTACGATCATGTAGCGCCAGGTGTCACCGTTACCGGCGCTGACCTGCAGCTGCTCTAGGAAGGCGTGGTAGGCGGCGGGCTCTAGGTTACCGCCCTGGGAGGTCTGCATCTTGGACAGAACGTCGAAGGAGATGTCGTGGCCCAGTAGGCTCGGGTCCAGGGTGCCAGAGGGGTCAGCAGTGATGGTCAGCTTGGGGCCGCCACTCATGGAGTTGATGATGGCGTTAATGGTGAAGGCGAGCAGCTGACCGGTAACGATCATCAGCTGGTCGAGGGCCACGATGGAGCCACGAATACGCTTAGGCGCGGTTTCGGCTAGGTAGACAGGAACGGTTGCACTCGCACCACCCACAGCAAAGCCCAGGATGAAGCGGAAGATGTACATGATCGACACGTTCGGGCTGAAAGCGTTACCGCAGGCACCGAAGAAGAACAAGATGGCCAGCAGGGTGATGTTGTGACGACGACCGTACTTGTCAGACAACAAACCACCAATGAGTGCACCCACGGCTGCACCGATTAGTAGAACACCAGAGATACCGCCCTCTTCGAGGCTGGTCAGTGTCAGGCCGGAAGCGCCGTCGGGCATGTACATGTAGGGCAATGCGCCACTGATTACACCGGTGTCGTAACCAAATAGCAGTGAACCTAGCGTGGCTACGGATGCGATGGCAACTACGCCACGGTGCTTGCCAGAAGGCGGAGTCTTGTCAACTGCCTTCTGCATCTGCTCCCTGTTAATAGTCTTCAGGGAGATGTCACCCTTTGACATTGGGTGGCTCCTTTCCTATTTTTCACTCGTCTACGAGCGTATACCCCCAGCAGTGGGGGCAAGTCTTTTTAATTGGTTGTTTGCCGGCAGCCCGGCGCAGAGTTGCCTGGCCTCTGGGCTAGGGACCCAAAGGGGCCAGGCGCAGTATCACTTGTCGAAGGTGGTGTTACCTTCGACGCGAGCAACTTCATGCCACTGGCCATCAGCGGCGGAGGCGACGGTGGCCTCGTCAACTTCAGCGGCGCACCAGGCGTCGGCTGCTGAAGGAGCGAGTTGCTTGCCAGTTAGAACGGACTCGATGAACTGGGCGGCTTCGACTACCTTCATGTCGTCAAAGCCCATGGAGGTGCCGATAGCCGGCTGGAAGCGGGACCACTGACCCCAAGCCGGGTTGGCCATAGCGCGGGTGTAGCCGTGGGTGGCTCCGCCGTCGACGCCGAGGCATACTTCCAGCTCGTTAAGGCGCTCGAAGTTCCAACGGGCAGAGCCCTCGGTGCCGTAAACCTCAACCACGTACTCAGCGCGCGGGCCTACGCTGACACGAGAGGACTCCAAGGTGCCCACCACGCCGTTGTCAAAACGTACCAGCATGGCTACGTAGTCTTCGTTTTCAACCTCGCCAACCTCATCGCCGATCTCAAAACCGGAGTGGCCCACACCCATCTTGGTGGGGATAGGACGCTCGGTGATGAAGGTGTCGGTGATGGCACTGACGGAAGCGATACGGCCCACGATGTACTGGGCCAGGTCTGCGCCGTGGCTCATCAGGTCGGGCACAACCCCGGCGCCAGCCTTTTCCTTGCTAGCGCGCCAGGTCAGCGGGCTTAGCGGGGAAGAGTTGTAGTCCGCAATGAACCACACGCGCACGTTAGTCAGGCGGCCAAGCTTACCTTCACGTACCAGGGTGCGCATGTACTCAATGGCGGGGGTGTGGCGGTAGTTGAAGCCGACGGCGCTAACCAGGCCAGCCTTCTCAGCGGCCTGAGCGATTTCGCGCGACTGCTCAGCGCTTACACCCATGGGCTTTTCGATCCAGAAGGGCTTACCGGCAGCAATGGCGGCGAGGGCGATTTCCTTGTGGAGGAAGTTAGGGGAAGCAATAGAGACGATGTCTACCTCAGGGTCTGCCAGCAGCTCGTGGTAGTCGGCGTAGGCGCGCTTGAAACCTAGCTTGCCGGTCGCTTCTTCGCGCACGGAGTCAATTGGGTCAGCGGCGGCAACTATCTCTACTTCTACCCCTAGCTCGGGGAAGTACTCTGCTACGGCCTTGTAAGAACGAGTGTGTAGACGACCCATCCAACCTAGGGAGATTACGCCAACCCCTAGGCGCTTCTTCTCACCCATAGTCCCTCCTTGGTGTCTGTGATGTGGTCTAAATGTGTTGTATTTGTCGGTGCAAACGCGCGTCAGCAATGACGTTGGGTACACACTAGCATCACGCAAATGTAAGTACAACTACCTGAGTTAAGTGGCCTGCGCTACTAGCTATCACAGGCCGGTTTATCTAGTCGTATGTCAGTAAGTGGTGCAAAATCTATCAGTACGCGCCGCTTAAAGAGCGCATTTAGCTAGCCGTAGCCGAGCGTAGTGAAGAGGACCTGACCTGCAAAAACGGCTCAATTAACTGCATTTGTGGGGCGGGAGTGGGAGGATCAACCAGTGCTTTAACTGACAGCGCGGCCATTTTTTCAAGATTCTGATCAATCGAAGAGAGCGCAAATTCGGGGTGGGCAGCCATGCGGGTGTTGTCATACGAAACCATGCCAACGTCTGGCCCCATCCGCCAATCTGAACGGTAGACAGCCGCTGCGTAGTCGATAGCCAGCAGATCGTTAAAAGCGATGATGGCGCAGTGACCGGCGTCGTGAGATTTAGTTAGCAGCTCTAAATTGGCCTGGCAGTCCCAGTGAGATTTAAGGATCTTAAAAGGCACTCGCTCCTGCGCGGCCACCAACTGACAAGCCTCCAGGCGCTCATAGACAATCGGCTCCATGCGGGTGGAGGTGGGGGTAGCAAAATACAGGTGGCTGTAGCCCTGCTTGGCCAGGTGGCGGATTACCTGCGTGGCCGCAGCTATCTCATCCATGCGGGTAACCCACACAGTGTTATCGCCCAGTTGGCGATCAAGCAGACACAAATTAATGCGCTGGCTCAGCTCCATCACCGCCCCGGTATCCAAGGTGATCCCGGCAAAAATAACCCCAGCCGGGCGCATTTGCAGCACCTGTCTAATTACTTCCTGCTCACGCTCAGGTACTCGGTCGGAGACCATTACCAGCAGTGAATAGCCAACTTTTTCGGCTTCCTTACGCAGAGCGCGGGAAAGCTGGTCAAAATAGGGGTTATCTAAATAGGGAAGCACTAATATCAGCCGGTGCGAATTGCCCCCAGCCAGTTCCGCCGCCGCCGAATGGGGCTGATAGTTTAGGGCGCGCGCGGCGCTAAGAATACGCTCGCGGGTGTGTTGACTCATGCGTCCACCCCCGCTTAATGCCAGGGATACCAGGCCGCGTGAGACCCCCGCGAGTTCAGCGACATCTGCCTGTGTTGCTGGGCGAGCCTTCATCATGTCTCCTATGACTGATTATTTATGGGACAATCCTAGCAAGTGTGTTAGGAGACATATGGGCGCCAAGGTAACTATTTCCAGCGTAGCTAAAGCCACCGGCCGTTCTATTTCCACAGTTTCGGCTGCACTCAATGGTGCTAGTGGAGTGGCTGAGTCTACTCGCGCCGAAATTTTGCAAGCCGCCCAGCGCCTAGGTTACGCGGCCGATCCTAACGCCCAGCAGCTGCGTCGTCGCCACAGCGGCATGATGGGGGTGGTGCTAACTGCCGGCCAAGCCTTCCAAGTGCGCCTGCTAGATGCGGTCTATGCAGCCGCCAAAGACCTAAACGTAGATGTGCTGGTAGCGGCCACTACCGCTAACCATGATCAAGAAGCTGGGGTGCGGGCCCTGCTGGCGCGTCACTGTGAGGGGCTAGTGCTAATTGATCCCGACGACGACGAAACTGGCCGTCAGGGCCAGATCGGTAAGCGCGTGGCCACAGTGGTGCTTAGTAATGATGCTGCCGCAGCTGGGGTTGATAGCGTAATTTCGCGTGACGACGTCGGTATTAGCGCTAGTGTGGACCATCTAGTTTTGCAGGGGGTACGTCGCATTACCTATATCGACGGCGCCGGCTCTAACGCTTGTGTGCGCCGCACTCGGGCTTACCATCAGGCCATGAAAGACCATGGTTTAGGCCAGCATATTCAGGTGGTAACCGGGGGTACCTCAGAAGCTGAGGGGGCCCGGGCAGCGCAGCAGTTGCTAGATGGTGGTGATTTACCCCAGGCTTTGATGTGCTTTAACGATCACTGCGCTATAGGTGCGCTAATGGCGCTAGTGCGCGCGGGTAAACGGGTGCCGCAAGACATTTTGGTGATGGGTTATGACGGTATCGATTTGGCCGGGGTAAGCGCGCTAGAGCTAAGCACTATCGACCAAAATGCCACATTAATGTCACGGGTGGCCTTGAAGCTAGCACATGCGCGCTCGCTGCAGCGACGCGGTGAACCGGTGAGCTTGTCTGAAACCCTAGAGGAGTTTGGCGATAATATACATATCACTATGAAAGCTGATCAAAGTGTATGTGTGGAAGTAAAACCACGAATGATTATGCGTTCATCCACCAAATTTATGTAGCGGCATTTAAACAGCAGCTGCTGATTTAAAAAGTGTTTTTGGGGGCGGAAAAATATTTTTCCTCCCCCAAAAACTTACTGGAGAAGCTGTGAGCGCACTTAATTACCAAGGCGGGTAGGCGGTGCCTGGGTAATGTGGGCAGTTTGAATCAGGACTGCCCACTAGTGCTCCCAGCTAATAAGCCTGTTAAGGCTCACAGGTGTACAACCTTGCCGGTGGCCACGGACTCGGTGGCGGCCTCGGCTAGGCGCAGGGCCTCGATGGCGTCCTTGATGCCGGGCAGGGGCTTGGTGCCACCGTTGACGGCGTCGATGAAGCTGGTCAGCTCGATGCGGTAGGCGTCGGCGTAGCGCTGCAGGAAGAAGTCCAGGTAGGGCTCAGCGGCGTCGGTCAGCTCGTCGTTGTTCAGGCGCACGGTGGTGGCGCGGATGTTGTCGGCGTTGAGGGTACCGGTGGCGCCCTGAGCCTCTAGACGCTGGTCGTAGCCGGAAGCGCAGTGACGGTTGTTGATGATGGTAGCTACCACACCGTCAGCGTTCTTCAGGGTTACCACAGCAGCGTCGGAGTCGCCGGCTTCCTTGATGGCGGGGTTGAAGTTCTGGCCTACGGCGTAAACCTCGGTGATGTCGCCCAGGAAGAAACGAGCCATGTCGAAGTCGTGGATGGTCATGTCGCGGAAGATACCGCCGGAGACCTTTACGTACTCGGCCGGCGGGGCGGAGGGGTCGCGGGAGATGATCAGCAGGGTCTCCAGGTCACCGATCTTGCCGTCGGCAACAGCCTGGTGCAGGGTGGCGAAGGAGGGGTCAAAGCGGCGGTTGAAGCCGAACATAACCGGAACCTCTACGGCGTCCAGCTCAGCCTGGGCAGCCTCAACGTCCTTCATGTCCAAAGCAATGGGCTTCTCGCACAGCACGGCCTTGCCAGCCTTGGCGGCAGCCAGCAGGTGCGGAATGTGTAGCGGAGTAGGGGAGCCAATAACGACGGCGTCGACGCCTTCGTCAGTGAAAACGGAGTCAACGTCAGTGGTGTGGGCTGCACCGTACTCAGCGGCGAGTTTCTCGGCGGCGTCGCCGAAGGGGTCAGCAATCAGGGCCAACTTGGCGTCCGGGTGAGAGGCGATGGTCTTAGCGTGAACGTGGCCAATGCGGCCGGCGCCAATGACGGCAATGTTTAGCATATTTTTCCTAAAGTAAGTGAGTTTGGGTGTGGGCGGTGGCCTGTGCAGTCAACCATTAGCTGCAGCCGTATCTTTAGGCCACCGCCCTTAAATTTAAGCTGATCTTAAGATCAGGGCTTGGGAATGAGTACCTCGCGTACCAGGCGGTCTAGGTCGTTGTCGGATTCTAGGAAGCCGCGCAGAGTCTTGCGGGTGGCGCCGAACTGGGTGAACTCCTCGGGGGTCATGCCCTCGGGCTCGTAAGCGCGGACGAACTCGGGGATGCCCAGCAGGGTCTCCATGATGTCATCGCGCACGGGCACGTCCATGCGCTCAACCATCTTGTAGCCGGAGTTGTTGATCAGCTGCTGCCAAGCGAACGGCGGGGAGACTACGACGTCGCCACCGACGAACTCGCTCCAGTGCATCACGTTACGGAAAGCAGCGGAGAGCATGCGAGCACGCAGGCCGCGCTTCTGGAACTCGGCGTAGGCGCGCTTGAAGGCGGCTACACCGGCCCACTCTAGGTGACCGGGGTCGAGGAACAGCTTGTCGCGCTTGGCAACTTCCTTGATCCAGTCGTCCAGACGGCCAACCATCAAGGTGACCACGGGGCCCATGGTGGACACGTCCTTGCCCTCAGCCTCACGGCGCTTTAGACCACGCTCAATGGCTTCACCGGTGGTAACGGCCTGGGGGACGGAGAAGGAAACGGTTACGTTAACGCTTACGCCACGGTAGGTGGCTTCCTCGATGGCCTCAACGCCAACAGCGGTGGCGGGGATCTTGACGATGATGTTCGGAGCTAGCTTGTGGAACTCTTCGGCCTGGTCAGCTAGGGCCTTGGCGGAGCGGGCTAGGCGGGGGTCGGTCTGCATTGACAGGCGCCCGTTGCGGCCATTCTCGCGCTCGAAGATGGGCTCTAGTAGCTTGGCAGCTTCGAGGCTCAGCTCGCGTACTGCGGTCCAACCAACCTCAGACTCGGTGATGGTGGGGTTTTCCTTGGCGATCTCGGCGATGCGAGCGTTCCAGAAGTCCTTGCGCTTGATAATGCAGTTGTAAGCGATGGTCGGGTTGCAGGTAGCACCAACACCACCGTAGGAAATGGACTGACGCAGTTCGTCTGGGTCAGAGGAGTCGTTCCACAGCGCGGTGGGGGTGTTGCGGGCTGCATCTAGCAGCGGCCCGGGCGTGTATTCAATGCTCATTGACAGGCACTCCTTCGTGAAAATCTTTGAAGACAACCTCAGCGGTGTCGGTAGCAATGACTTTAGGGGAGGCGGACCGCACATGTCAACATATGTCAGTACAAAATCGATAATTGGGTAGATGCTCGCGTTTGGTCCTGGGGTTGCGCACGCTTTTGCAGGCAGATTTGGCTTTATTTCAGGTAAAAAGCTACGACGCCGCCGAATTGGCGACGCCGTAGCTACAGATTAATTAGCTTCGCTGGGCCGAAACTAAGTACCTGTCTGAAAATTGACAGGTCAATTACTCACTGCGAAAACAGGGTGGTTTCGAAGGAGTAGCGTGAAGCACGGTAAATGTGGTTACCGTATTCAATGACTCGACCGTTAGCGTCGTAAGTGGTGCGCTGTGCGGTTAGCACTGCGGCATTGCGGCGCTCGTTGAGCATCTGGGCTTCCTTAACGGAAGCTAGGCGGGCTCCAATAACCTGGTGAGCAGTAGTGGGAACAATGTCTAGCTCACGGAATAGGTCATATAGGGAATTGTCCTCCAGGCGGCGCATCGAGGGGGCGATGTCAGCCGGCAGAAGGTTGTCGAGGATAGAGACGGGCTCGTCGTCGGCATAACGCAGACGCACGATGTGAACTAGAGCAGTGCCAGGGCGAACCTTGAGGCGCTTGGCCTCTTCGGCGTTGGCGGGGTGCTCCTCATAGTCAGAGACCGAGGTGCGCACGGTATGCCCGGCGGCCTTTAGGTCATTGAGGAGGCTGGTTAGTTCCATCGGGCGGTGCACGTGGGTGGGAGCCACGATAGTGCCGACGCCGCGTCGTCGGGTTAGTAGGCCACGGTCAACTAGACGCTGCAGGGCCTGACGGGCGGTGGGACGGGAAACTTGTAGGCGTGCGGCCATAGAAAGCTCGTCTTCTAGGCGAGTACCTGCAGGCAGGTCACCTTCCAAGATAAGCTTCGCGATCGGCTCAGAGATCTGGTAGTAGAGCGGCACTGGGGAGGTGCGATCCAACTGTATCTGCAGCGCGTAGGGGGTCGCGGGGGAGGTAGCCATGATGTCTTTTCTTTCGTGCGGGCAACTAAATCAGGGAACCCGTGAGGGTATTTAGAAGCTCGATAACTGTGTAGTTATTCGGGATGTTGGGGTATCACCACACAACAAGCCAGTTGGCAACGTCGCTCGCACATAGTGACATGCAGCGTTGACATCCGGCTTGTCTGATCAAGTGATGATGGTGCTAATAATAAAGCAATAATTTGTGTGCTGTACACATATAACCGTTTGTAAGTACAAAGCTTGACGCTGCCAGATGTGAGCGGGCATACTGTTTAGCAGGCGCGGGGGCCACCCCGAAGAAGTGGAAAGGTAGCCCACAGATATGACAAATCAAGCCGGCCTAGATGTACTAACAATAGGGCGTAGTGGTGTTGATATCTACCCCTTACAAACTGGCGTACACCTTGAAGATGTAGAAAGTTTCGGCAAATTCCTGGGCGGATCTCCCACCAATGTGGCCGTGGCCGCTGCCCGCCTAGGTCACACCAGTGGGGTTATCACCGGCGTAGGTGACGATCCTTTTGGTCGTTTCGTGCAGCGTGAGATGCGCCGCCTAGGTGTGAGCGACGCAAACGTAGTTACCGTGCCTGACTTTCACACCCCCGTCACCTTTTGTGAGATTTTTCCCCCCGACAACTTCCCCCTCTACTTCTATCGCGAGCCCAGCGCCCCCGACCTAGAAGTGCTACCCCAGCAAGTAGACTGGGCCGCCGTCGAAAACGCCAAAATCTTTTGGTTCACCGTAACCGGCCTGTCACGAGAGCGCTCCCTGCAGGTACACACCACCGCCCTGTCACGTCGCAACAAGCGCCCCTACACCATTGTTGACCTGGACTACCGTGAAAACCTCTGGGCCTACCCGCAGCAAGCCAGCGAACGCGTGTGGAATGTGCTCGAAAGCGTAGACGTAGCCATCGGTAACCGCGAAGAGTGCGCCGTCGCCGTCGGAGAAACCGAACCTGAACGCGCTGCAGACGCCCTACTAGAGCGTGGCGTGGAACTAGCCATTGTCAAGCAAGGCCCACGCGGCACCCTAGCTAAGACCTGCGACGAAAGTGTGTGGGTGCCGGCCACCAAAGTAAACGTAACCAACGGCCTAGGTGCCGGTGACGCTTTCGGTGGCTCCATCTGCCACGGCCTACTAGAAGGCTGGGGCCTAGAAAAAATGATCAAGGCCGCCTCCCTCTCGGGCGCGCTGGTGGCTTCACGTCTAGAGTGCTCCACTGCCATGCCCACTCGCGCAGAACTGGAAACCATGCTTGAAACCGGTGGCATATTGTGAGCCTAATTGCCAAACTCTCCCAAATCCGTATGCACGAGCCTGAGGCCTTCGCCAAGGCTCTACGTCAGCGCCCCAAAGCTGACCCGGCGCAAATTGACGGCAACCTAATGATCATTGCCTGCGACCACCCCGCCCGTGGGGCACTGGGCCCTGACGGCGCCCTCGCCGCCGAGGAACCGCGGCGACCACCCCGCCCGTGGGGTGCTGGGGCAGGCAAGGGCAATCTAGATGAAGACCTGGTAGCTTGGGGCAAAGCCCTTCAGGCTCCCAATGTGCGCGGCCTAGTAATTGGTCGCTCGCTACTATTCCCTGCCGACGGCGATGTGGCGACGGCAGTGGACAAGACCGTCCAACTATTGAAGTGAGAAACATGAGTGCAGATATCTTCATTCCAGCCCGCACTAGTGGGCATGGTCAGTTCACCGTGGACATTGACCACGAAAAGGCTGGCTGGGGCTACAGCGGCCTGCGTGTGGTGGAGCTAGAAGCTGGCGCTAGCCAGGCTCTAGAGACCGGCGACAGCGAACTGTTGGTGCTGCCCCTGGCCGGTTCTGCCACTGTAAGCGTGGACGGGCAAGACTATGAGCTAGCCGGCCGCCCCGGGGTTTTCCAGGCGGTAACCGACTATCTCTACGTGGGGCGTGGCAAGGAGCTGACCGTCACCAGCGCCACCGGCGGTCGCTTTGCTTTCCCCTCGGCTGTGGCCGCCAAGGACCTGCCCACCGCTTACTACCCCAAGGAGACCGTGCGTATTGACCTGCGCGGTGCGGGGGACTGCTCGCGTCAGGTAAACAACTACTGCCTGGCCGTGGAGGGTGTAACCACCTCCCACCTGCTGGCCTGCGAGGTTATTACTCCCGGTGGTAACTGGTCCAGCTACCCGGCCCACAAGCATGATGAGGACAGCGAAAACGAGCGCGAGTTAGAAGAGATCTACTACTTCGAGATTGCCGCTGGCCCTGACGGCAGCGCCGGCTTTGGTCTGCACCGCACCTACGGCACCCCCGAGCGCCCCATTGACCTGTGCACTGAGGTTCGCGACGGCGACACTGCGCTGGTCCCGCATGGTTACCACGGTCCTTGCGTAGCCGCCCCCGGTTACGACATGTACTACCTCAACGTCATGGCTGGCCCCAGCGAGGACCTAGTGTGGCTGGCTCCCGACGACCCGGCCCACCACTGGATCCGTGCCAGCTGGGAAGGCCAGGAGGTAGACCCGCGTCTACCGATGGCCAAGTGAGCCAGAACAAAATGCTGGTTGCACCTGCCACATTTAAGCACTTAATGTATAAACAAATCTAAGCGTAGATCCACAGAAAGAGAACCAACGTGAGCAATGAAGCCTACACTGGCACCGTGCGCCTAACCGTTGCGCAGGCCACTATTCGCTTCCTGTCCAACCAGTACTCCGAGCGTGACGGTGTTGAGCACCGTCTAATCCCGGGCGCTTTCGGCATTTTTGGTCACGGTAATGTGGCTGGTATCGGTCAGGCACTGCTGCAGAACGAAATCGCTCCGGTTGAGGGCGAAAATCCGATGTCCTACATTATGCCGCGTAACGAGCAGGGCCAGGTGCACGCTGCTGCCGCCTTCGCTAAGACTACCAACCGCATGCAGACCTACATGTGCACCGCCTCCATTGGTCCGGGCTCGCTGAACATGGTTGTGGGTGCCGCCCTGGCCACCACCAACCGCGTGCCGGTGCTGCTATTTCCCTCTGACCAGTTTGCCACCCGCATTCCGGACCCGGTACTGCAGCAGCTAGAAGACCCCACTACCCTAGACCTGACCGTTAACGACTGCTTCCGTCCGGTCTCGCGCTTCTTTGACCGTATTAACCGTCCCGAGCAGCTGATCCCGTCCCTGCTCAGTGCCATGCGTGTGCTGACCGACCCGGCTGAGACCGGCGCCGTCACCATCTCCATGCCCCAGGACGTACAGGCTGAAGCCTTCGACTGGCCGCTGGAGTTCTTCCGTAAGCGCGTATGGCACGTGCGTCGTCCCGCCGTCGAGAAGGCCGCCCTGGAGCGCGCCGTCGCCAAGATCCGCGCCGCCAAGCGCCCGCTGATCATCTCCGGTGGTGGCACCATCTACTCCGAGGCTTCTGAGCAGCTGCGCGAGTTCGCCTCCGCTACCGGCATTCCGGTGGCTGACACCCAGGCCGGTAAGGGCGCCATCAACTACGACCACCCCTGCTCCGTGGGTGGCGTGGGTTCCACCGGTGGTGACAGCGGTAACCACCTAGCTGACAAGGCTGACCTGATCATTGGTATCGGTACCCGCTACTCTGACTTCACCACCGCTTCCAAGACCCAGTTCAAGAACCCTGACGTACAGTTCGTGAACATTAACGTAGCTGCTTTCGACGCCGCCAAGCAGAGCGCCGAAATGGTTGTAGCTGACGCTCGCGAGGCCCTGGTAGCCCTTACGGAAGCCCTGGCTGACTATCACGTTGACGCCGCCTACAGTGAGGAAATCGCTGCTGAGCGCGAGGCTTGGGCTGCCAAGGTAGACAAGTGCTACCACCTGGGCCACGGCCCGCTGCCGGCCCAGACCGAGGTATTTGGTGCCCTTAACGAGCTGCTAGGTGAGGAGGACATCGTCATCAACGCTGCCGGCTCCATGCCCGGTGACCTGCAGGCTCTATGGCAGGCCAAGACCCCGGTGCAGTACCACGTTGAGTACGCCTTCTCCTGCATGGGTTACGAGATTCCTGCTGCCCTGGGTGCCAAGCTGGCTCGCCCGCAGTCTGAGGTAGTTTCCATCGTTGGTGACGGTACCTACCAGATGCTGCCCATGGAGCTAGCCACTGTGGCTCAGGAAGGCATCAAGGTTATCTACGTGCTGCTGCAGAACTATGGTTTTGCCTCCATTGGCGCCCTGTCTGAGTCTCGTGGCTCCCAGCGCTTTGGTACCAAGTACCGCAAGCGTGGCGCCGGCTCCCACCTGGAAGACGAGCAGAACATTCCCGGTGTAGACATCGCCGCCAACGCCGCCAGCTGGGGCATTGACGTAATCAAGGTCTCCACCATCGACGAGTTCAAGGACGCTTACCGCAAGGCTGAGGCCAGCGACAAGGCCACCATGATCCACATTGAGACCGACCTCTACGGCCCCAACCCGCCCGGCTCCAGCTGGTGGGATGTGGCAGTCTCTGGTGTTTCTCGCCTAGAGTCCACCCAGAAGGCTTACGAGGACTACGTGCGCGAGCGCAAGCCGCAGCGTCACTATCTGTGATGACTCTTTAGTGAGCTTCGGCTTACTTAGCGACGACGCCACGTGAGTGGCTATGAGTGGCTCGTAGTGGGCCGGTACCCAAAATGAGTGCTGGCCCACTGTTGTACTATAAATGTCTTTAAGTTCGGTGCTGATGCGCTAGACTAGGGCTTAAGGCTCAGAGACTGAGCGAAAGTTAGTGACTAGCTGACGCAAAGCGTGTTATATTTGTCCTAACAAAATTAACCGGCTGTTCGTCGAAGAACAGTAGAAAGAGGAGATCATGGCGATTTCACATTGGGTGGACGGTAAGCCCTACACCGGTACTTCAACCGATACCATTCCCGTTGAGAACCCGGCCACCGGCAAGGTTGTTGACGAACTACTCATGGCCAGCAAAGAAGACCTGGACCATGTAGTTGAGGTAGCCAAGGCCGCCCAGGCTAAGTGGGCCCGCGTTTCCCTGGCTAAGCGCGTAGACATCATGTTCAAGTTCCGTCAGCTCATGATCGAGCACGCTGACGAGCTGGCCGACATTATCGTGCGCGAAGGCGGCAAGACTCACGGTGACGCCCTGGGTGAGATCGCGCGCGGCCGCGAAACCGTGGACTTTGTGTGCGGCATTAACGCTGCTCTCAAGGGTGAATTCACCGACCAGGCCTCCAGCGGCGTAGACGTACACACCATGCGTCAGCCGGTCGGCGTCGTCGCTGGCATTTGCCCCTTCAACTTCCCGGCCATGGTGCCACTGTGGATGCACCCGGTAGCCCTGGCCACCGGTAACGCCTTCATCCTCAAGGTAGCCTCCCCGGTTCCCAGCGCCTCGCACTTCGTAGCTCGCCTCTACCAGGAGGCCGGCCTGCCTGACGGTCTGTTCAACGTAATTGCTGGTGACCGCAACCTGGTGGGCGACATCCTCACCCACCCGGGCATTGACGCTATCAGCTTTGTGGGTTCCTCCCCGGTGGCTCACATTGTGCAGGACACCGGTGTGGCTCACGGTAAGCGCGTGCAGGCTCTAGGTGGCGCTAACAACCACGCCATTGTCATGCCCGACGCCGACATCGAGTTTGCAGCTCAGCACATCAGTGCCGGTGCTTTCGGGGCTGCTGGTCAGCGCTGCATGGCCCTGCCGGTAATCGTTGCTGTTGGTGGCGTGGAGCAGAAGCTGGTTCCGGCTATCAAGGCTCGCGCCGAAAAGATTGTGGTTGGCCCCGGCACTGACCCGGCCAGCGAAATGGGTCCGGTTATCACCCGCTCTAGCCAGCAGCGCATCACCAAGTGGATTGATGAAGCTGAAGCTAATGGCGCTAGCGTGGTGCTCGACGGTCGCGGCTACAAGCCCGAGGGCGAAGAGTATGCTGACGGTTTCTGGCTGGGCCCGACCATTTTGGACAATGTGGACCGCAAGCTGGACATCTACTGCGAGGAAGTTTTTGGCCCGGTGCTGGTAGTGGTGCACGCCGACACCTACGAAGAGGCTATCGAGATCGTTAACTCTTCGCCTTACGGTAACGGTTCTGCCATCTTCACCTCAGACGGCGACACCGCCCGCCACTTTGTGGTTGAGGTTGAGGCTGGCATGGTGGGTGTCAATGTGCCGATTCCTGTGCCCGTGGCCTACTACTCCTTTGGTGGTTGGAAGGAGTCGCTGCTGGGTGACACCCACATCCACGGCCCCGAGGGCGTGCGCTTCTACACCAAGGCTAAGGTCATCACCACTCGCTGGCCCAAACGCGGCGAGAAGGTGGGCTACGTCGGTATGAACTTCCCGACCAACGGCTGATTTAAAAGCATCGATACCCTAAGTTAGCTTAAGCTATACAAGTGGTATAAGATCCTATAAAAAGCAACAAAACCTATCTTGAGCTGCCTAAAAAGCGGTTTTAGATAGGTTTTGTGCGTTACGGATACTTTCGGGTAAAAACGACGACGTCGCCGGCGAAATCAACGAGATGCTGGAAGTTCAGCGCGCCGAAGCCAGCCAGGAAAAGTGGGGCCTCAAGCAGGTGGTATCACCATTTCGCTAGCCACTCGAACCATTGTTTTGTCCAGATAAAACCCTCGCGATATATTTCCTAGGTACAACCGACAGTCGCAACGTCGCCTGCTTGCCAGTGTCTTGCCAGGGTTGCTTGCGTGCTAGCGTCAAAGGAGGATGGCCTTGAAACTAGCCCATATTGGACCGGTTTACTTGCGCATATATGCCTGGCTAACTGGCTTGGTGCTGGGAGCTGTCGACGCCGTCGCCGCAATTTACGTGCTAGCTCACCCGCAGTGGCTGGGGCATATGGTGGCCTGCCTGTGCCTGAGTGGAATCCTGGCGGTGCTGGTGACACCCCGTCTGGCGGTAGTTACTGGCAGGCGCCCAATTAACTTTATGGCCTCCCTGTTTATGCTGGCCGGGGCTTGCATTGGCATGGTTGACGCGCACGCGGCCGGGCTAATTGCTTTCGCGCTGATGGGCTTGGGTTACGGAATGAGCTGGGCTAACTTCCCCTTCAGTGTGCATGAGCTGTCGTTGCGTGGCCATAGGCGTTTAACTCCGCAGGTAACCGCCATTATTGGGATTGGTGCCGGGCTGGGAATTGGGCTGGCTTGGATTGGTTGGCTGTTTAACGGCAGTTATTCGCCTACCTTTGCGCTGGTGGTCCTCGCTTTGCTAAGCGCCGGATTGTTGCTGCTGGTGGCCACTTTGCCAGAGTCGCCGGTGTGGTATGCCCTCAAGGGGCGCGACGAGCAGGCCTTTGCGGCGCTAAAGGCGCTACACGGGCCGCTGGAGGCCGCCGTCGAACTTGACTGGGTGCGCATGGACTCCCAGATGTTGGCCGAGCAGCAGCCCCTGCGCTGGGCGGATCTGAAACTGCCCCAGGTGCGCTCCTCGCTGGTAACCGCCATGATTTTGCTGCTGGCTCAGGAAAGCCCGGGCGCGGTGGCGCTGGTAGTGCTGACTCCGTTGGCACTGGTGAGCGCGGGCGCCGCTAGCTGGGCGGTGGGCGTGTTTGCGCTGGGGTTGGCCCTGATTTCGGCGGTGGCCTGGGTGATAGTGACTCGCTCATGGGGCCAGCGCTATCTGCGAGTGCTTTTTGGTTGCATTATTTTGGTTTTAGCCTCGATGACGGCCCTGGCCACTCTGCCTAAGCTGGGTTTAGATGCCTGGGGTGGGCTGCTGTTAATAATCCTGGTGAGTGCGTCTTTGGCGGTGCAGCGGTGGCTGATTTACCCGGCTTGTCACGGGGCTATTGATACCCGTGTGCCGCCGTGGCTGGTTAACTGGCAGCGCGCCCAGAGTGCTTTGGCTAATGCCCTGGCCCGCTTTGTGGTGTTGGGTGTGGCCGCACTGGCGGTTGAATTTAGTTTCAAATCTTTGCTAATGGCGCTGTTTGTGTTCTATCTGTGGGTATTTATGCTGGTTATGGTGCGTATGCCCCGCGAGTTGCGGATGTAACGACGACGCCGGCACGCATGCGACGACGCCGGTCGGTTACTGTGGGCCGGCTGCGGCGCCGTCACACGCCACCCAAGCAACGGACCACATGGCTTAAGGCGTCCTGTGCGCGGCTTAATAATGCGCCAATTGAGCCCAGACGTCCTAACCGTGCAGCTGGGACCTACTTCCCAAAAAGTTGCACGAACTCTCCCGCGAGCATAATTGATAGCGCAAATCCTCAATTTCGAGACCATATGTCACGACAAATCGGGGTTAGTGGGGTAGGCTAAAGCCACTGCACCGGCAGGTGCCCAAAATACGTATCACACAGAGAGGTGGGCCGTAATGGCCAACGAGAGCGTCGTTGAGATCCCCGAAACTATGCGTGCGGCGGTGCTGCGCGACCCGCAGGTGGGCCTGCAGGTAGAGACCATCAAGACCCCCCGTCCGGGCTTCGGCGAGGTGCTGGTTAAGGTTAGCGGTTGCGGTCTGTGCCACTCTGACCTGCACGTTATTGGTGGCGCCATTGCTTTCCCGCTGCCCGCAGTGCTCGGCCACGAAGTAGCCGGCCAGATCGTTGAGGTAGGCCCGGGTAACGAGTTTACTGGTCTGGAGGTTGGCCAGCAGGTTGCCGGTGGCTTCCTAATGCCTTGCGGCCGCTGCCACCACTGCAACTCCGGTCACGACGAGCTATGTGAGCCCTTCTTTGAGCTAAACCGCCTAAAGGGTGTGCTCTATGACGGCAAGACCCGCCTAGAGTCCCTCGACGGCGAGCCCATCTACATGTACTCCATGGGTGGCCTGGCTGAGTACGCCGTAATCCCCGCCACCGCCGTGGCCCCCGTGCCCGACAGTGTTGACCCGGTTACCTCCGCCATCCTGGGCTGCGCCGCCATGACCGGTTACGGCGCTGTGCGTCGTGGCGCTGACCTGCGCTTTGGTGAGACCGTGGCCGTGGTTGCCACCGGTGGTGTGGGCTCCAACATCTGCCAGATCGCTAACGCTTTTGGTGCCCGCCAGGTAATCGCCATCGACGTCGACGACGAGAAGCTCGAAGCTGTCAAGAAGTTCGGCGCCACCGCTGTGGTCAACTCCGTCAAGCAGAACGCCCGCGAAGAGGTCCTCAAACTCACCGACGGCAAGGGTGTAGACGTGGCTTTCGAAGCCCTGGGCATCCCCGCCACCTGGGCCACCGCTATGGACGTACTGGCCGACGGCGGTCGCATGGTTCCGATCGGCCTGGGTGCCGGCCGCCAGACCGCTGACGTTGAGATCAACCGCACTGTGCGCCGCAGCCAGAAGATCCTGGGCTCCTACGGTGCTCGTACCCGCCAGGACCTGCCGGCCGTGGTAGACCTCGCCGCCCGTGGCGTAATCGACTACAACGACCTGGTCACCCGCCGCTACAAGCTGGAGGACGTAGCCGAGGGCTACGAGGCTCTGCGTAACCGCGAAGTTCAGGGCCGCGCCGTCGTGGACATGTCGCTGTGACGCTTTTGGCCTGCTAGCAGGCCATTGATAACAGGCTAGACGGTGCCCAGCACATTAAGTGCCGGGCACTTTTGTATCTTGGCATCTATGTTGTTAACAGCATGAGGGGTTTTGCGCAGCCACTTCTAGAATCTGGCCGCAGGGGAGTGGTTTGGGAGGCAGGCGGTTCTGCTGGGGGTGGTGCGGCTGAGGACGGTGCTGCGGGAGACGGTGCTGCGGGAGACGGTGCTGCGGGGGGAGACGACGGCGTCGTCGTCAAAAAATAAAAAGAGTGAGTGAAAGTGGCGGGCAACAAAAAAGGACGCTGGGAGCGTCCTGGGATATTCGGTTAGGCGCCAAGCTTAGGCCTGCCACCAAATGCGGTGCTCACTACCAAGCGCGGTGATTACTGCTGACGTGTATTTATCGGGCGGAGCATATTTACTGGGTGGCGCGTATTTACCGGGTGAAGGAAACCCCGGAGGGTGGCTGGCGGCTATCTAACTACAGTGGCCACCAGCCACCTGAGGTTTAGTCAGCGGTTAAGCAGGTTAATGCCGGTGTACACACCGATGAAGGTGGCGGCGCTGGCAACTAGGCCGGCGGCGATGGTGATGATGGCGGTGCCGGTGACGGCGCCAACTAGGGCCATCAGGACAACCATGACGGCGATAGCGCCCATGGCCATGGTGAAGCTGTAGAGGTCGGCGTCGCGGGTGTCGTTCTTGGCGACGGACTGGGTGGAAGTAGCGGTGGTGGTGGTTTCGAGTACGGCGGTCATTTTCGTTATCTCCTGGGGTTTGTATGTATTTGGGAGGCTTGGAATCAAGCTCTCTAGCAAGTTGCTGCAATCTGTTTCAGAAAACCTTCCGAAACGTTTCGCGCCTCGCTGTTGATGAATACATTACCCGGTCTGAAAAGATTTGTATGCACGAATTTTCGTGAGCTGCGGCATACGTCTGCGCACTGTCGCTAGGCGGTGTGGCGGGCGTCAAAAAAATCAGGTTTTATTACTGACAAACCTAGAGGATTGTTCCAATTAAACGGTACTGGGCGCTCTTCAGTTAGTGACTGAGCGAACGCTTGTGTGATCACTTGCGCAACAATGGCGTCTTGCAGGGTGGCTGGTGGGGTTTCCTCACTCTCAAGAGCACTCAGGAAACCCTCTAAAGAACTGGCAAAAATCGGGGTGATACGCTCATGCCAATCGGCATCCACATAGCGTTTTACTGAGCGTTGAGTCTGGTGCAGGCGCAGTGCCACGCTAGAACCACGTTGGGTTTCGGCTGCAGCAAAGGCACCGCGCGCACTTACTCGCTCGTCATAGCTCAAGCCGTCACGCATGGAGGCGTCCAACTGGCACAGGGCGCCGTTGGCAAACCGCAGTGTGGCCACACAGGTGTTGATGGGGGAGTTGGGCGCATTTTCAAGCCGACTGGAGGCTGCGTAAATATCTACCGGCAGGCTGTTAAGTAGCCAGGTGGCCAGGTCAAAGAAGTGAAATAGGCGCTCACGCAGGCGGGCCTGGCGGTGTCCATAATTCTCAAATGGGGACAGGGAAATGCCGCGTGAAGAGATCTGCAACAGCTCAATGTCTCCCAAAGAGTCATCACAAATACAGGTGCGCAGCTGAATGTAGTTGGGCGCAAAGCGCCGGCACAGATCTGGCATAGCTAGCAGGTGTGCATCGGTGAAGCGCTTGACGTAATCGTTGCCGCTAAGTGCCGAAGTGGTTAGAGGCATCTCAACCAGTACAGGCTTTTGGTGCTCTAACGCAAGATCGAGTAGTTCGGCATGGGAGTCGGTGGTGGACGCGATAATTACCGCATCCACGCTGGGATCGGCAAAAACCTGGCGGGCGCTAGAGGCGGCAATGCCGTGATATTTGCGCGCGGTCAGTTTAGCCAGCTCGCTCTGGGGGTCAAATACCCAGCTCAGTTCTGCGTGCGGGTGCACGGCTAGGTTGGCAGCGTGGAGATTCCCAATGAAGCCTGCACCCAAAAGCGCGACGGTTGCCATTGGGTTAATCCTTTCTGCTAGTGGTTGTAAATAGATGTCGCAGTATTGAGGCAGGTGGAGGCTAAATGAATTAACGACCACGATTTTGAGGTTGGTTACAAGATCAGGGACTGTGCTGATGCTGTGAAGCCCGCCTCACTAAAATTATTTATCTGCCAGTTTTCCTTGTCAATGCGCCAAAAAGTCCGTGTCTATAGGGAGCTGCCAGGGGGAGTGTTGCAAGCCGTCGTGGCCTGCATTCTTATGTAAAGCCTATAAATCGAAGGTGGAAAACTTCTATTTTAATAGCTCTTGATTTTGCAAGAAATTGCAACTCAGCGGGTAGGTTTTGGGGAGTTTTGGGTGTTTGCGGCGTCGGGCGCGGGAAAGCAGAACAAGCGGAACTTATGCCCTGGGCGGGAGAGGCGCGGACAGGCGTGGGGCCCCTAGCCTAGACAGTTAGCCTTACGCCCTGGGCAGGAGAGGCGCGGTGGCGGCGGGGGAGTAAAGGAAGCGGAACTTATGCCTTGGGCGCGAGGCGAGCGGCGCCGTCGGGCACAGGGCTGAAAACTTTAGCGGCGGGCAGGTAACCTAAGAAGGTGACCGATTCTGTAAGCCCCGCCGGCGGCCCCAAGCCGGTTCTTGTGGTGGACTTCGGTGCCCAGTACGCGCAGCTAATTGCTAGACGTGTACGTGAGGCCAAGGTCTACTCCGAGATCGTCCCGCACACCATGAGCGTCGCCGACATGCTGGCCAAAGAGCCGGCGGCGATTATTCTTTCCGGCGGTCCTTCCTCGGTTTATCAGGAAGGCGCCCCCAGCGTAGACCCGGCCATTTTCGATGCTGGCGTTCCGATCTTGGGTATCTGCTACGGCTTCCAAACCATGGCGCAGAGCCTGGGCGGGCGCGTGGGCCGCACCGGCACCCGCGAGTATGGGCACACCCCCGCTGAGGTGGACTCCAACTCCTGCCTGTTCGCCTCCACCCCCGCAAACCAGGTGGTGTGGATGAGTCACGGCGACTCGGTGCAGTCCGCCCCTGAAGGCTTTGTGGTTACCGCTTCCACCGCTGAGACCCCCGTGGCCGCTTTTGAAGACCGCAGCCGCCGGCTATTCGGTATGCAGTGGCACCCTGAGGTGCTGCACAGCGAGTTCGGTCAGCGTGCCCTGGAGCATTTCCTTTACGACGGCGCCGGCTTGGCTGCCGACTGGACGCCCGGCAACATCATTGATGAGCAGGTTGAACGCATCCGCGAGCAGGTGGGTGACGCCCACGTAATCTGTGGCCTAAGTGGTGGCGTGGACTCCTCTGTGGCCGCCGCGCTGGTACACAAGGCCATTGGTGACCAGCTCACCTGCATCTTTGTGGACCACGGCCTGCTGCGTGCCGGTGAACGCGAACAGGTTGAGCACGACTACGCCGAGGGCATGGGTATCCGCGTAATCACCGTGGATGAAACCGAGCGTTTCCTTAGCGCCCTGGCTGGGGTAACTGACCCCGAAACCAAGCGCAAGATCATTGGCCGCGAATTCATTCGCTCCTTCGAGGCGGCTCAGCGCCGCGTCATTGAGGAGGTTGGCGCTGCCGGTGGCGAGATTAAGTTCCTGGTGCAGGGCACGCTCTACCCCGACGTCGTCGAATCTGGCGGTGGCGAGGGTGCAGCCAACATCAAGAGCCACCACAACGTGGGCGGCCTGCCTGACGACCTGGACTTTGAGCTGATTGAGCCGCTACGTGAGCTGTTCAAGGATGAGGTGCGCGCAATTGGGCGCGAACTGGGTGTGCCCGAGAAGATCGTGGCGCGCCAGCCCTTCCCCGGCCCCGGCCTGGGTATCCGCATTGTTGGTGAAGTAACCGCAGAAAACCTGCGCGTACTGCGCGCCGCCGACCTGATCGCCCGCGAGGAGCTAACCGCTGCCGGGCTGGATGAGGAAATCTGGCAATGCCCGGTAGTGCTGCTAGCTGGCGTGCGCAGCGTAGGTGTGCAGGGCGACGGGCGTACCTACGGTCACCCGATCGTGCTGCGCCCGGTTTCCAGTGAGGACGCCATGACCGCCGACTGGACCCGCCTACCCTACGAGGTGCTAGCGCGCATCTCCACCCGCATCACCAACACTGTCCCCGAGGTCAACCGCGTGGTGCTCGACTGCACCTCCAAGCCTCCGGGCACCATTGAGTGGGAGTGACACTTTCGAGTGGCTTCCTAGCTGAGTAAAGCTGAGTAAAGCTGGCTAAAACTGATCAGAGTAGCTGACTAAGCTGACCCAAATAGCCGGCTAGAGTAGCGGGCCCCGGCCTCGTCCCTGATTCGTGGGACGAGGCCGAGATTTGTTTATCGGGTGAGCGTGGCGAGTGCCCGGCTGACTCGGTGCGCATCGCGCGGAGATAGCCTGCCGATTCTGCCCACAGTGCCGAGGTAGGTTGGCGGCAAGAGGGCTATTCGGTCTACTCGTACGAGAGATGGTTTCGTGAGTCCAGCCTTTTGCCAGTCGTCGAGGGGAGTGTCGAGTGGAAGCGAGAGCTTGTTCGAGGCGCTAGTGATCATCGCAGTCAGGAGCTCGTCCTGTGAACAGGCGAGAACTAGGACCGGGCGAAACTTATAGCCGCGGTCATCGAAGTTGAAACGTGCGTGCCAGATCTCCCATGGTGTGGGTGCTCCCTCACTCGCCGTCATCCCAGTCTCCCGGGAGTCGTGCGACTCCGTTTGAGTCCATGGTGGGGCGATAGGCGTAGCGCTCGAGTCCATCAAACGCGGGGGTCTCGGGGCGCATGTCGAAGGGGAGGCCACCAACCTCAATCGACTTGGCGAGGAAGATATTGATCGCGTCGGAGAGGCTAATTCCCCAGCGCGCATAGACGGCTGCGGCATCGGCCTTGATCTGTGCAGTCGTGCGAGTCTTCACCTCAGCTGTGCGGGTCATCGTCGGCATTGTTGTTCCTTTCGTCAGCTTCATTATAGTCCCTGACTGGTACTGAGATGGGGACACTGTGGGGCGGCGTGGACTAGTAGTAGGCAGCTTGCCCTTGATCTGCGGCTATATTCTGGCCATAATTGTGGCTAAAAACGAAAGGGGTAGTATGTCGACACTGACTATGGGGCTCGCCGATGCGAAGAACAACTTTTCGCGAGTGACAGCAGAGGTGAATAGGACGGGGAAGCCCGTCACGATCCTCAAGAACAACAGGCCGTGGGTGGTCATTCAACCGGCGCAGCAGTCTGAGAGTGCTGTCGATGTCGCTGTTGACTTCATGGATGCCTACGCGGACGTGTTTGAAGAGCTTGCGAAGTGAACGCTTTCACGTTTTCTCGGGACGATGTGTGTGCCATCCATTCGGCTGCCATTGCTCGCTTCGGCGGCTTGGATGGTGTGCGAGATGAGGGGATGTTGGCCTCGGCTCTCGCCCAGCCTTTCCAGACTTTTGGGGGCGAGGAGCTCTACCCGAGTGCAGTTGAGAAAGCGTGTCGGTACGCTGTTGGGATCATTTCGGGGCATCCCTTCCTGGATGGAAATAAGCGAACTGGTGCTGCTCTGTTAGGTACGTATCTCAGGATGTGTGGTGTTGGTTTTGTGCCTGACCATGCGGAGTTTCTTTCAGCCATGCTCGGGGTGGCTGATGGGTCTATGAGTTATGAGGAACTCGTGGACTGGGTGAGGATCAACGTGGGGTGATCGCCTTCGGGTTTTGTGTTGGTGATTCAGTGGCGGAGTATTCCGTGGAGTAGGGTTCGTCGTAGCGAACTGGTCCTGTCTATCAAGGAGGATGACACGTGGATCTGCTCGAATACATGCGCTCGCAAAACAACATGATGCAGGCCGAATGGGAGCGCACCTTTGAGGAAGAGGTGCGGGAGCTTCTCGTCCTGGTCGCTGGAAGCAGTGGGGCTGGAAAGCGGAACGGCTTCTGGGAGTCTGCGCACTCCTACCTGGCATACGTGGACTGTGAGACCGGCGCCCTGTGCGCGGATGAGGGCAGGCTGGTCTACCCCGTGAGCGATGAGGAATATGCCGCTGGTGGCATCGTGGGTCGATTCCGTGACGAGGAGACCTACCGCGTCGCGGCGCGCAAGAAGATCCCGCACGAGGTTCCCGAGGGCGTTGCTGCCTCCGCACAGAATCGCCTGCTGATCGTGGACGTCCTTGAGGAGAATTCACCGTGCCCCGCACTTGACGAGGTCCTGGCTGAGTATCGCAGGCCGGTAGTCCTCGAGGACGAGGAGTTGGGCGAGCTTACTCTCGACAAGGACTACGACACGTTCGAGGGAGTCGTCCCGTGGAGAGGTGAAGACATCGATATCTCGTTGGAGGTTGATTCGTCGAGCGAAGAGACCTGGACCGCAGCTGTGGTCGCTATGAAGCAGATGGTGGCCGATCAGGATGCGTGGGACCGTGATATACGAACGTTCGCCGCGCGGGAGCTCACCGAACTCGCGTGCGAATGGCGCGAATCAGCCGACGAGGAGGTTCCGGAGATTACGGAAGGGAGCTTCGCGCAGCGATTAGATCTCACCAGTATTGCGATGGATCCGGACGGCTCATTCTCCGCCTACTTCGATGACGACGACATGTTCTTCGGCCACTGCGTCGTGGTGTACGGAACCCTGGCCGATGGGGTGGCCTCGGCGGTCATGGCGGGTTAGGTGTCCTGCGCGCTGGTCGGTGCGGCGCTATCGAGTTGGCGCAGGAGCATGTAGAGCCTGATCGAGGAGAGCAGGTCCGCGATGGGAACGGCGTGCATCCTCCTGAGTCTTTTTACTGTTGCTGATTGGATTGTCTGTTCGGCCAGTAGGCGTTTTGTTGCAGCAAACCCATGGAAGGATGACACGAGCATCAAGCAGTAGACTCCCGCGTCAAGGGGGAGGATGAGGAAAATCATCAGAAAGCCGCTGACGTTGCCGTTGGAGCTATCTAGCGGAACGATGATCGTGAGAATGAGCATGATGAGGAAAATGGGGAGGAGAGCAAGCTTGATGATGAGTCCCCAAAAAGCGAGTACGCGTGGAGCGACCTTATCTTGAGAGTGGAGCACTGTCAGTGCGCTGAAGTAGGTCGCGATCAGCAGTGCGACGATCCACGGGCCTGGCGAGAGCAGCGGCTGGATGGGGAGGTTGAGGTCGAAACGCCACCCTGCGTAGACCATGGCGATGAAGAAGAGGGGTGCGGCGATGCGTGCGACTCTGTCCATGAGCAGCTTTCTTCATAGGGCTTCATTGGCTCGCGATGACTATAACATCGCTGTCGTGGAACGAGGCCTGCCCCGCCAAGCAGGGTAGGCCTCGCTAGTGCGCGTGGAGCCGCTATCGACATGGTCGGTGCACGGTCACGCCATACTCACGCGCTGGTGTGAGTGTTCCCTACCTTGTCTGGCCCTCACGAGCCTATTCCCACTGTGTGCACTGTCAGTTTTTGTGTGCGGTGATCGCAAACTGAAGGGGCAGCCGCTCGGGATGCTCGCGAAGGTGCCAGCCTCCAGCGGAATCCTGTTCCATGAGTTCGGGCCACGGGCACCATGCAGCGCGTGGGGTCTCTTCGAGTTCATCGATCACTAGCCCTGCGTTGATGAGAGCGGTGACGATCTGGCCAAGGGAGTGATTCCACTGGTGGTTTGTTGTGTGAGTAATCCGCGGCGCACCGGGGGAATCCACGTAGCTTGAATCGTCATCCCACGTCATCGGGGCATCCTGCTCGAAGTAGGGTGCCTCAATCTTTAGCCCGTCGGAAATATCCTCCCCGATTGTCATGAACATCGGGTGGTCATCGCGGATGAAGAAGGTGCCGCCCGGCTTGAGCAGGGAAGCGATGACTTGTGCCCACCGGGCGATATCGGGCAGCCAGCATAGGACGCCGATCGAGGTGTACACCAG